>Ga0157364_1005285_pt1 | contig 13110 bp, 4 predicted proteins | sample AttsexASBM2_FD_111476 | JGI IMG/M metagenome (GOLD analysis project Ga0157364, IMG submission 111476) | Fungus gardens microbial communities from leaf cutter ant in Ribeirão Preto, State of São Paulo, Brazil - Atta sexdens ASBM2 | ecosystem: Host-associated > Fungi > Mycelium > Unclassified ... | reverse complement strand
GAGAGAGAGAGAGAGAGAGAGAGAAAGACAGAGAGAGAGAAGCTTCAAACTCTTAAAAATTCTCGTACCATGGAAACAAAAATACGAAAGCTGTCCGCAAACATTTGTCCTTGCAATTACCGACTTCCGTTTTTCGATTTCGGAAAACCAGAGGAGTTGGCGAAAGCATTCGACTAATCGCGTAAATGTTGGAAGGAGCGAGGACTTCTTCGGTTTCACTTCGATTTTCTTCCTCACCCTCGCCTTCCCTTCTTCGCTATATCTACAGCCTCGTTTTCCGCGATTGTTCATGTCGGAAAAGAAGTCGGGCGATCATGAGACGAAGACGGGCAAGAAGTGGGTTAACTATCGCGCGATCTCCCCCGAGAAATAGCTCGTAATCAGGAAAGAGTAGACACGGACGAGAATTCTCTCTGCTTACTTTTTTACCGTTTTTGTTTTTCAAAATGCTTTGAAATTATTTGAGGACTCCATACTATTAATCTACAGAAAGTAGATATAAGTAAAAATCAGGCAATGTGTCTCATTTAGGTGAAACTCCTTCAGATAATTTTTTACGTCGACATAAAAGGATATTGTGCATTTACGTTATACTTTACACAGAAAGAATAATTTTACTGAAATTTCTAGAAAAAGATAATAATTTTGTTAAACTATTAAAATAATTATATATGAAACTCAAGCATGATAAGCAATATTTCTTATACATGAAGTTCAGTGAATTCAAAATATTCTTAATATATGCTTGTACTTTTTAAATTCTTTGGAATAGAATCTCATTCTAAAGAATGAGAAAAACGTTTCGAAAATTGAGTCTCGAAAAAGAGTGGATCAATTTTCAATTTTTAAGAATGAGATTTCATTCAATGAAATTCACTCTAAAAGTTTTAGAGCATTGTAATATAAATAAATCACATTTTTAATATCTTGCCTTATTTCTCTGGCCAATTTATATTATTAATGATAAGCAACGTTGCAAAAAATTCTAACAAGTTTGAGAATCCTATATATATTATTTTGATAATCCAATAAAATTATTTTCAAATCTGCCTAGCTAAAATTTTAGATACTTTAGCAAAATCGTTCTTTCCGTATACTATTAACGAAATATTTCTAAAATCTTACATCATTGGACACACGTTCTCCCGATTCTGAAAGATGTCGCTTTTTCCCTGGGTTTCTGGGGATTCAAGAAATGTCCGCTGAGTTGGAAACGATCATTAGAGAATTGCCGACGTTCGTTGCAAGGTAGCCTTTTCTTTCTTTCCACTCTTTCGCGCAGTTTTTTTTCCCCAAGTAGAAATGAACGTGACTGAGGGTTAAGCCTCGGGAGATTATTAATTGTAAGATATACTATCCACCTACATTCGATCGCGGCGGCTTTTTACGGAAGCGTGTCACGAGGCTCGTTTACGTCGCGATCGGTGCAGCAAGCAGAAACATGAATACTTTCTGTCGCGGAAGTAAACAACTACCCGTATCAGTTTTTAAATATTTATGAAACGTAGTTTGTAGAACGATTTGTATCTCACGACCTACGTGTGCGCGTACTATATGTATGCGTGAGTAGCTTTATGTTTATCTACTGGCATCCATACGACAAATAGGAGAAAATTATGCAGTTCCGAATGTCTATAGATATGATTTACAGTTTTATAATCCGACAACAACAATATGGAAGAAAACTTTGTGGATTGGATACATGATACCAGAAAAAAATTGTAAAGCAAAGTACACTGAGCGAAAAGTGTTTTAGTATTTATAATTATAATTATTATGATTCTTATGGTTATTATTGATATAATTTTAGTTAATAATTATGTGTTCAACAATATATCTATAATTGGCACCGAAAATTACTATAAATTATATGTAGTAATTATATTAGGTGTAGTAAAAAGAAATCCATTATTTTTGCATAAAATTGAATGGAAAAATAATGGATTTCTTTTTATTACACCTAATATTATACTGTAATGTAGTAATTATATTATACTATATATAGTAATTTCAATTTTATAACAATAATAACCAATTTATATTTAAATTTTGATGTCAACTATATATATTTGTTATTATTATTAACTTATAGTTATTATTATTAACATTACAGTAGTGACAACCATCATTAACATGTAACTATAGTCACAAATACAAAAACTTTCTTCTCGTGTATTTTTAAATTTATGAAAATTTCTCTAAAGATATGCGCTAAGATAAAACGATTGTCAGCATAATGCTACAAAGAAAAAAATGTTTCATTAGGATTCTAAAAATGCATTGTAAGTAAATATAGGCTATCAGATACTGCATATCTTATCTTTTATGACGCTTAAACCGAAGAAATAAAACCAGTACTTTTTAAATGAATCTCGTATAAATTATTTATTATGCAAACTTATTATGCTATCCTTTCTTCAACTAAAAAATTAGATTCCTGGAAAATTTGCATTTTTTAATTATTTAATTTTCTCTATCTATTTTATCAATATTTTAATTGTTATATTAAGAAAGTCAGTAATCATTTTAAGGTAATAGTAATATTATGATTTTCATGCAATAAATCCTTTTGGAGTTTTTTATGTGGAATATTTTTCGATATATTATCCTCATATTAGGAACCAACAATTCTTTTGAAATAAAGTTAATATTTTGATTTTTAAGTAATCTTCCAATTAGGCAGTAAAAAGCATTTTAGCGCTATATTTATTAAAATAATAATCCAATGGGAAAAATACGAGTTATCTTTGTTATCTTTTCTTCTTATACGACATTCAAAGAAATCTCTCCACATTAAAACACTTTACCGTACGTTACGGAAATATACTTATGGTACTTATACATATACGTATGATACTTATATTAATTATGTTTTTTGCAAAGATTGAAGATTAAAGTGAAAACATTGTGATTTTCTTAATTTTTCCTCTTTTCTCTGAAGAAAAACGCTGTGTCGGATTCATTTTCAAGATTTTGCATTCCTCGTACCTCTCCGTCGATCCTTTTTTGCTTTCGCGCTGTTTGTTATTATTGCACTTGTTAAAAGCGAGTCCCCGTGATCGTGACACGCATATACGTGCATACACGCGCATGCGAGGCGTGCAAGGCGATTAACTTAATAGCGGCACGATAGCACGAGCTCGCCCGCTATTTAAAGCGGCCCCCGGAACACGATCACATAAATCGCAAGTTTTCAGCCGATAAAATGCACGCGCCGCCCTGCACGATCCTATCCTTTCCCTCCTCTTCCCTCTTCCCTCTTTCCATAAATTAAACGGAGCTAATGCGCCACGACCGATACGAAATTGGATAGCTTTAATGCAGATCTACGGCCCTCGCGCGATTCCGAGATTAATGCCAATCGTTTCACGATGTTCATTTCAGCGGAGCCTTTAAATCGTTAACGATTAACCCTTTGTACTCCGATTTGTCCTAAAAAGAACGTACAAAATGCAAAAAATCCTCTGGTAAAAATGGAGGTTTTTAAACCTTTAAATGGATAAATGCAATAACTATAGCACATCCCACACGAAAAAAGAAAGACCGGTTTTGCTGAGGATCATCAAAATAATTAGGTATACACTAAATAAAATTTCTGATTGAAAATGAACAAACCAAAAGATTCTCATCATCAATCAGAATTCTGATTACGTCAAAATTTAATAGAATCCAACCAAAAAATTCTAATTTGTTCATTTTCAACCAAAATTCTAATTAATGCAATTAGATATTTTTTCCAATGTAACTAATGTTCGATTTTATTGCTAAAACGTCAAAACTTTTTACAGCATTTTCGTCATGCATCCTATATAATTATTTTGATGGTCCGATAAAATCATTTTCAGCTCTGCATTTAGCTACCTTTTTAAATACTTCAGTATAATTCTTCTTTCGTGCACAAGTATACTTTTCTTTAAAAAAAATATTGTCTTAGAAAAGGAAAATAAAAAGTATTGCTCAGATGTTCAGAAGTTTTAGTAAGTTCATTATTTTTATTCTTCTATAGTCTATCTCATAAAGGTATAACTAATGTGTAAATTTAACTGACTATACATTGTTTCAAAGAAGCAATAATTCAAACCCGTAAATTAAATAATTTTGTTATTCTTAACTTCTATGTACTTTAAAATGTAAATCAATTCATTTCTGTAGTTAGTTTCAAAGTAAACATCATATTAATGTATGCATTTAGTGAATAATAAATTAAATTTGAATCAAATTTAATAATAAGAATCTTATAATTCAAATTTAATACATTTCTTCAATTAAATTGTTTAATTCTATTAAGTTTATTTGTTTATTGTTATTACATATTACGTGTTAAACGATTATATTTATAATTATTAAATCTGTTTCATTCGAAATTAACAATATATTGGTAGAAGTAGCGACTATTTTCAGAAATAATTAGAAATAATTCAAATTGGATATAATTTGATACACAATTTGATACATTTGATTATGAATTAACAGAATAAAATTAAAATTCTTTTTAGGTGTTTTAAGCTCTTATCAGCTACGTACCTTTAGTTAATTGTCTATTTACTTAAAGGTTAAATGAAATACTGTTGACGAGGCCACACACATTTCGTGATCTTAAGGAATTTAACAACTCGCAACGTTTATGCAAACATACGTCACGATCTAACGTCTTCGAAACTATAGATGCGTGCTACTCTAAAAATACATTCATGCTTTATTTACTACTTCTCGAGAAAGGTTAATGGACGAATATCTTGATATCCTCACATACATATATTGCAATGAGTTTCTTAAGGCATGAGCTTTTCGAATCTCTCCCGCCTATGGGGTGATGTCTCATGCGTGCGAGTCGCGATGAAAGATTCAGAACGATTATTCGGATACCGAGAAGCGGAAAGGCGGTTAAAGTGCTGCCGAGAAACATTTCCAAGGTGCAGGGCGCGTACGGGTCACGTTTTACGGGCTCTTGCTTGCAAAGGACTCACGATATCGTCCAACCGGGAATGTCGATTTCCATATCAAACGCCAATGATAAAACCGCTCGGAAATAAAACGCGGCATTCGAAATTCTGGTGACGAGCAGAAATCGTGAAACCGCGATTAGAACTTATATACCGATAATAAATTCTCGGGGAAACTTTGCTCAACAGAGAAGCGATATTTATTACCATCTTTCGAGATGTTCTCGACCATGTTAAACGTTAGCGGTTGAACGATAATAATTTCATGATTCATTTTGAAGTTTACCGTGAAGGGAACTAAATTATCTTAAATGAAACGTTGCATTGAAAGAGCAATTTTGCTGAAGAATCTAAAAATTTGATTGGATACAAATCAATAATTTTGTTGAATCATCAAAATAATTTTTTAGGAATTTTAGAACATGATACATCCAGAGAAAAGATTGTTTCGATTTAAAGAAATTTTCTTTGCTATACGATTAAAGAAAAAAATTTCTTTGAATTGTGAAAAAATTTTTTTGATTTAAAGAAATTATTATCAAATCCAAGAAATGATGTTCAAACCATGATTTCTTGGATTTGAACATAATTTCTTTAAATCAAATAAATTTTGATTTAAAAAAATAATATTTAAATCAAAAAAAATTTTCACAATTCAAAGAAATTTTTTCTTTAACCGTATAGCAAAGAAAATTTCTTTAAATCGAAGCAACCTTTTCTCTAGGTGTAAGCAATGCTGCAAAATGTTTTGATATAATTGTCGTCCTACTTAATTGTTTTGATATCCAATAAAATATTTTTCAGATCTGTATCTAGTTAAATCTTTAGATTCTTCAACAAAATTGCTCTATCAGTGTGGAGGACAGATCTTTCTCCACGCAATTTCGCAATCGGTTCACATCCACGCAATATTCCACATTATATTTCGCTCTCAATTCTGTCAAGCAACGAATCAGGCGCGTTTTTTACCGAGAATTTTTATTCCGAACATGTCACGTTCCAAATTACCAGAGTAGTCGGAGGAATTAATCTACGCCGCTTTACAGCGTCACATCATTGTAATAGCACGTCGTTTCCCTTAATTATGCCGGAGACGCCGAGAATCGTAGAATCCGTCGATCGTTAAACGAGATCGTTCTTTCATCCGTATCTTCTACCCTGTTTCGTTCTCTTTCATTCGAATTCGACCTATCTCTCGGACGTGTATCTTTACGAGGATAGTATCGCGAGTATAAAAGCGGAACGTCCCGAGATGAGATCTGAGGCAGCTGCGCGTCGAGAAAATTCAACGGGATGCTGCTCGACGAACGAGCGAGATCCACGAGCTTCGATAATATGAAAATAGCGCGAATTTTTACGAGCGCGGCGAAATACGAAACTGCTCCATCGTTTCCCGTCGTCTCTCAAGCGTGTGTCGGGCGTGTGAAGCCGAGATGTCGATAGCCGGGAAATACGAGGTGTCACTCGGAAATTTCGATTACCAACATGAAACGCGATACCGCGGAACGTGGAAAAGACGCGAGAAAGCTCTCGGAACGGACGATATGCGCGTTAAGTTAGATAAATCTTGGGTTCTTGGTTCAATATGAGAGTTCAAGAAATTTCAAAAGAAGCGAATCTATTTCTTGTTTATCGCCATTTTGACGCGATGACAAGGAAAAGATTTTGCTGAAATATTTAACAATTTAGTTAAGATATAAATCTGAAAATAATTTCGTTATAAATCATGAAAATAATTATACAAGGTGACCATTAGGATTGTGTCACAATTAAATGATTATCACTTCGCAACAAGTGGATTGAACAAAATCGAAACGTCGTTTGTAGAGGAAATTTGTCAATTTCATTTAAGTAGTTATACAAGCTAACTCATGAGTAGCATGAATGCAGAAAATGGCGTTTCAATTGTTTTGTTCAGTCTACTTGTTGCGAAATAGTGACCGTTTAGTTCAGATACAAACCTAATGATCACCCTATATACTCAAACATGAGCATCCCATAAAAAGTTTTGACATTCATAATAACTATGGTTGGAAACTAATATAAAAATTTTTCGAAGTATTGCTTGTAATTTAACTAAAAAAATGACAAGCATGTGTTAAATGTACAATGTTTTAAAAAAATTTTATATTCCAACAATCAGTTTGAGTTTCCAACAAAATTATGCTGATGAGTCAACAAAATTATTATTAGGTCCGTATCCTCCTGGGAAATTTTAGATCTTTCAATAAAATCGTTCTTTTCGTCTAATTATAACGATAAGGCATTATAACAAAAAGGAAGCGTCTCGAAAGTGTAAGAGGAGAATAATTAGAACCGCCTTCGCCTCGAAACGCAGACGATCGCGCGTTTACATCCCGGCTATATTTAACGTGTCCTATTCTGTATACGAGCGGATACGGATTTTATCTGCGGAATCGAGAAACGCAGGCAAATACGATATCGCAATTGGAATGGCAAGACGAAAGGAGCTGTAGCCAGTAGGAGAGCCTAGCCCGCGGAGACGCGTGATAGGGACGCGTGTACTGCACGCACGCCCGTGTGTGCTACACGCAATGCAGGAAGGTAAAAGGCGTAGGTGGATGGATCGATAGAGCAGGTGGCAGCACGTCGGTGCTCTCCCTGGTTCGCTTCCGGCGCAGCGGAGTGTCATTGGACTCTCTCTCAGCCGATCGAACGATTGGCCTCGGCACGATTGTGAGAAATAATAGCAAGGCTAATTCATTCGGAGACGTGGGGCAAGTAACGCAATTATCAACGATCACGACTCATTAAGATGCGACGCCGTCCTAGATGGTTTCTCGTGACTTGAATTCCCGACGAAAGTGCACGAAAAGTTGTTGGCAGTACAAGAACAAACAGTAAAAGAACAATTTTTAGATGAAGCATCTAAAAATTTAGCTGAATACAGACTTCAAAATAATTTTGTTTGGACCATCAAAATAATTATATAGGACGCTTAAATTGATAGAATATTAAATTGATAGAATATTAAAACTTTTTGCACTATCGTCAATACTTAAATATAATAATTATTATCTACATAATTATTATTGTGATAATCTAATAAAATTAATTTCAGATCGATATTGAAAGAAAAAATTGGCTGAATAGAGCATAGCATTTTTTTAATTAGTTGCAGTAGCCAATTTTTGGTTGCGTTAGCTTATCGAAATTCTACACTGATATAGGTTAACGCAAAAATTGGCTGCTGTAATAAAAAATTGGCTGTTACAGTCAATTAAAAATGTTATGCTATATTTTACCATCTAATTTGCTGCAGCAGCAGCCATTCTTTTCTTTCAATGTAGTTACATTTTTGGATATTTCAGTAAAACCGTTCTTTCTGTGTAAATACAATAAAAAGGAAAATAATAACTATCACATATTAAGTGAAATAATTATTTTCAGATTTGAAAAAAGAGCCTAATAATAGCTGCTAAATATTGAGAGAAATAACAATCAAATGTTCGGTTAATATAAAAATAATCTTTTACTTTTTTAAATATTTAATAAGTATTAGCAAACGATTATATTATTGTGTTTCATAAAACTTATTAAAAGTATGTAGGTATATATATATATATATATATACATATGTATATAAATATAAGTAAAATTATTTTTAATTATATTAACCGAACATTTGATTATTATTTCTCTCAATATTTAGTAGCTATCAGACTCTTTTTTTAGTGTTCAAATCTAAAAATAATTTTATTGGACCAAAATTAGGATGCTCAAATATGATGAGCAATGTAAAAGTCTTTTTTTATATTTTAACAATCAGTTTGAGTGTCTTACATAATTATTTTGATAGTCTAAGAAAATTATTTTGTATTTAGCTAAATTATATATCAAACTAAATTTTTAGATATTTTAGCAAAATTATTCTTTCTATGTGAAAAAGCAATCTCGAATTTAAATTGAACAATATAGATACTCTCAAAAGACTCTTTTCTAAAGTTTCTTGAAAAAATTACCAGGAAAAAGATTCGATCGAAGGTACTGAAGACAAAATAAATATCAATGAGAAGCTTCACAAAGACTTCTCTTATCTAGAAGGCACTTATTCTTTATGTCAAATGTTAATTCTGTACCAACAAAGCTTGGCGACACAGATTCATTTATGTACATTTTAATACAGAGTTATTCAACATCGTGACGCGAGGCACGCAACAACTGGAGCACGTAAGAATTTACTTACTTTGCGAATGTCTTCTAAATTGTGAATTTCCGGCGACAAACCACCGTGTACGCAGAGGAACTGTTGGTTCATGAGGGCGGCGAGCGGCAAACAGTCGAAGGCATCCATGCACGCGTCGTACACCCTCTCGGAGTATTTTATTTTACCTGAAAGCAAAAAAGAAAAAGATTAAAATAACATATTAGAACTTTGTCCACGCGATGAAAGTATTTCGTAATTTCTATCAGAGTTTTATGGCATTTACAATGATCGATACGGATGTGTCGAGGACTACTTTCACAGCTTTCATAGCAATGAAATGAGATGAGAACACGGAGTTGACACGTCTAATCTGACGTTCGGCGAAAAGATCGAAATGGAGGAGAAAATAAAGGCGACGCGAGGGAGTCATGAGGAAAGATCCTGACAAGGCGAGGCGAAATGCGCATAGTCGGGCACGGACTATTTCGCGAACGAGTCGTAAAAAGAATGGCGGACACACGGGGGCTCTATTTCACGTCGCAGTCCTCGCAGAATAATGGATACTCTCCAGAATACGAGAGAGAAGCTAGCTGGGGTCGTCCACGCCTGTTCTGTGTTCCTGAAATTTTGCTGCGCGTCTCTCCTCCTCGCAGCTTTTCTCTCGCCATGCGAGAAGACCACGAATGCAACCGACAGCCCGCTCGTCTCGCGCGAGCGATAAACCGCTCCGGCAGATAAGATCCGGAGCGGGTAATTGTTGTCTTATTTCTAGAGTAAAACGGACCAATTCTGTGATACGGATGAAACCCGTGTTTTCTCTTTCCTCTTTTTCGATTCCAAGTTCTGATTACTTTTATAACTAACTCGTATGACGCTGTTTCACATGAAAATTGTAAAACTTTAACTCTCAGAAGGATATCGTAAGAAGCTCTTCTCGAGCCATCGCTCTCTGTTTCTGACATGTTTCCTGTTAAATGTGACCTCGGAAATTGACGTAAAGCGAGCTGTATTTACTACATAGAAGGAGGATCGTCGAATCACTGTTCGAGGTGACGCGCGAAAAGGATTTCCTACCAATAAAGCGGAGTAATCTCGACAGGATAAAGATTTGTCGGCGCTGAAGCTAAACGGATCGTCGCTCGAAGTTGCCACTCGAGAACCTCTACGAGATCTCGCAAATGAACGACTAGTTGGTGGACGTAGGAGCCTCTTTGGGGTTGCAGATTGAAGTATTGCGAAACGGATGTCTGTAATATCACGCCAAGGACGGACTCGGCGAAGCTTTCATGTCTTGAGATTATTAAAGCAGAGAGAAATAAAGAGAAAGACACCATTGTGAGATGTCTAACAAAGACTAATCGACAACATCATAATTAAACCGACAGACAATTAAGGAAAGTAAGATTAATTGTAAATAATATAGAAATTCGCGATTGAGGTCAACAAGAACGATTAAAAACAATCTGAAATAAATTTAAACACAGATTATCGAACGGAACTCTTATTGGATGAATAGAAAATATACAGAGTATATTTTCTGGTAGGCGCATGAAATGTCATATTATTAAATTATTCAATTTTCAAGTTTTGATACACGAAAAGAATGATTTTGTTAAGTATCTAAAAATTCAGCTAAATGTAAATGTCAATACAATTTTTTCTTGGACCAAATCGTTATGTAAGTCATTTAAAATGATTGCAAAAATTAAACTTTTTTGCAGCTTTGTCATCAACGTTTAAATTTATCACGTAATTATTTTAAATCTTTTTTATTCCTGTAGCACTATACTTCATTAGAATTCTCTTTCTTGCTTTTGTCAAATATCAAACATACATATCTCATTTTAAGTTCCAAAAGTATATACTAGTTCAACCTTTTGATGACCCAACAAAATTATTTTTAGATTTGTATCTAATCAAATTTTTAGTTACACCAGCAAAACCATTCTTTCCGTTTAATTAATCCTAATTAATACTGTGATATATAAAATTATATTCTATCTATTTTGTTAAAAATAAATGTTAAATATAAAATAGTATAACATTTTATATCATCCTATATCTTGTAATCCATTTGCAAGAAGCACGCAACGATTGCTGATCTTCACAGTATTTTATTCTATCCTCGTGACTATTACGCGAAACACACGCTGCGTACCGCGACAAAAATGACGGTTCTGGCGAAATCGTTGGCGAATTAATTGCGCGTTCGTCTCCCATATTCGCGGACAAACGATCGTTTTTGGCATCGAGATTCATTTCGAAACGATGCCGTCGCGATCTTGGCGCGCGGCCATCGCGTCCCGGCTTCTAGCGCGAAAAGCGACAAAATCGTTCGGAATAATGTTTCTCGAGCTCGAGCTTCGGCATGCGACTTTCAGAAAGCGCGATCGTTAAGTTTCCAGCGTCGTGCACTGCTAGATGGAGCCAGATAAAAACAGTTGTAAGACAATCGCGAAATAAGCACTGTATTCTCATATGGATTATAATTGAATATAATAAAATATATAATAAAAATATATAATAAAGTATAATATTTTAGTCTTAGCTCTTCAAAGAGCTGATATGTACAGTTCAAAATTTGTAACACTGTGCAGTCACGACAAGTGAGACCCATTTAATTTTTGATGAATGAAAGACACTATAATTAATTTTAAGGAACCAAGGTGACATAACTGCAAAAGAATAAATATCAAATTTATTTTAACATCAATAATTTAAATTTACAGATGTACTGTGAAAAATATAATTAAGTGAATCCAATAAATCCATCGATTTATCAATTCTGGCGGGATATAAATGCATCTAAGAGAGAAAGGAGAGTTTTGCTGAAATATCTAACTTGTTGCATTGATGACAATGTTGAATAAAATTTAGCAACTAGTACGAGCGTTCTACATAATTATTTTGATGGATCAAACAAAATTATTCTCAAATCTGTATCCATATATAGTTAAATTTTTAGATACTCGAAAACCGTTCTTCCCGTAGCTCTATTTATTTTAATATTTTCATACAGGATCGAAGCCGCATCACCGTGTATTACGCTAGTCACGATGTAGAAAAATGATATATTTGGGATATACGAAATATATGATGGCAAGGAGCAACCACGCATTTATCTTGATAGAACCGATATCGAACTTTTCTATACGTCACGGTTAAGCGCGCTACATTTTTCTCGCGTCATTGTTACCCGAATTGGCAGAAAAATGTGCGCACGACAAATGTTGGAAAAACGTCGGGGAAAAAAAATGCGGGTAGGATCGCGCGAACGCGATATATTATCACGACCTACTGCCTTTCCCTATACAATATTATGCCTGAGTTTTACATAAGACGCGATAGGGACAAGCTCTCACATTGTTGTAATCCACAATGCCCGCTGCGGCTGCATTAATTTATATAAAAATAAATGTGTACGATACTCTGACAGTTTATCGGAGTTATATAAAAATTTCTGTTGCATTCGTTTTAAAGAGAAGGAAATAAAAAAAAAGAGAGAGAGACTCACCGCCGCGCTACCCCCATTTCTATGCGAGCGTGCTATCGCGACTTCGTATCGCGAGGAAAAGCTTGAACCGCTGGAGATAATCGCAATTTTCTCGATCGGCTGGCACGTGAATGTCGGTATAATATATAGCGGCGAGTAACTAGGCCGCGTAAATAGGTGGCTGCGAAAAAGAAGAAAACGTGGAGAGACGTGGAGAGGGCGCACCCTCTCGCTAACCCCCGCACGGAGTTCCCAAACGTCCGCCAATAAATGCACGGCAAAAGCTCCGTTAAAACGATGATTAAAGCGCCGGCTGGTAACGTGCACGCGCGTTGGAATTTTCGTGGTTATCGCGGTTATTAAATGCGCGCGGAATCGGGGTCACGGTGCGTGCGCAAACGAGCAAATTTTTGTCGGGTGAACACCCCCTCCCCCCCCCTCCCCTCGTCGGGTGACTCGCACTCCGTTTAATATCGCAGGCGGAAATGGCATTACGCCGCATTCTG
>Ga0157364_1005284_pt1 | contig 13112 bp, 4 predicted proteins | sample AttsexASBM2_FD_111476 | JGI IMG/M metagenome (GOLD analysis project Ga0157364, IMG submission 111476) | Fungus gardens microbial communities from leaf cutter ant in Ribeirão Preto, State of São Paulo, Brazil - Atta sexdens ASBM2 | ecosystem: Host-associated > Fungi > Mycelium > Unclassified ... | reverse complement strand
TTTTGAAAAAAGTTAACTTTTTAGTATAAATTATTTATTAAAGCATCCTTAAAATGAATAAAAAAAAAATTTTAACAGTAGTTCCATTAAAATTAGGTCTGAAGGGATTAATATAATTTGATATTTTAGACTGCTTTAATATTGCATTCCTCTCGTTTCTTCCCATTACATACCAAGGGAATTGATAGTTGCCATTGTTTTTGCTCCTGGGGGAGGGAGGTTGATTTAGGATCACCGCCGTACGCGGTATCTTCTCGATGCATTTCTCAGCGGCATCGCATTGCATCGCATTGGTGCCGCGTGGTTAGATAGTCGGCTCTACGAGAGTCATTTAATGCGGGACGAAAGAGAAAGAGAGAGAAAGAGAGAGAAAGAGAGCCCGTTTAGTGCCAATGTCAAAACCAACGCAGCATCGCCCACGTGTCCGCGTGTCGCCGACGAGAGAGCCCTCTCCTGTTGGCGGCGACTTGTTGCACGGGCACATGAGTAATTCCATCGAAATTGATGAACTCATTACGCTCATATCGTTCTCTTACATCGTCGGATTAAGCGAGCCGGTCGTAAATCCGCGGCAGGCATTATTTATGCGATCGGCGGCTCGGAGAGACGCTGGACGCCCCGCGGCCGTCCCGGACCTTCCCTAAAAGGATACGAACCTTTCGCTGTGCCGGTATCGTTTCATTTTCGCCGCTCGCTAATTGCATTTCGCGTTCGTTTCTATTTTTTAAAAATTTTATTTTCGTTTCTGTTACCGAGGCTCGTGCCGCTGACGATTTTTGTCGAGGATCAAGCGAACGTTGCTTCGATCCCTTGACGCGCGTAATCTTGCTTCGCGTTGCCGAAGGCATGCTTCACTTTATGCACGCGAAAATTGCATTAGATGCTGTTGAATTTATAAAATTCTGATAGGACCTACTCTCTCTGTATTTTCCAAAGCTTTTCATCTATTTCAATATAGTTGAGATACGTGAGAAATTATCGGATTATTTGTCGATTTTTTTTTGCAAATAAAAGTAATTTTTTAAGGAATATACGATCTATTAATACGATCTATTAATAATTTCGACTAATAATTGTCAATTAATTATTATTCAACTTCGAGCAAATCAAGTAAATTTAAATATAAGAAAATTTGAAATTCGAATATACTTAATTTGAAGAGAAAATGACTTGCTTATCTCGGGAAATGTATCTTAACTCCGTTTATCTTGTGACATTGTTCAAGAGCCATATTTGCATTGGCATGTGCGAAATCATTTTTTCCGTCCGTCATTTACTCTCCAATATCATTATGCAGTTCATAATAGCACGCACGCTGGTTGTTCCGGCATTTATGATACAGCTTATTTCGATTGTTGATGAATGCGTCGTAACTAATAATAATGCAATTTAAAGGTAATGAAGATTACGCGTGTGAGAGAGCGCATTAATTACGCGCTTTGATTACAAATAACGAGGTATTATTAATAATGATAATAAACTATTAAATGGATTTAATGCATTATCAGCAGCAATCAAGCAATCATTTCAATGAAATCCTAAATAACATTCCTAAATAACAAAAAACCAGTTTAAGAAAGTCTGGTAAATTTTTTCAGGATGGCAATGTTATATTCATTAGTATAGATAATTCTTACACAGGAAAATCTCTACATATTAATTCTTTTTTGTTATAAAAAATTAGTTTCGAAGAGATTTTTGGATAATAATTAGATATTAATCTCATCATAAAATAATTTATGATGAAATAATTTATATATCCCTCATTTCACTTAAATAAAATCACTTTGTATTTGTATTAGAAATGACCCACTTAAATTCTTTTTAAAATTTTGTGTCAAATTTTTAATATATCTGAGTATCAATTTAATGTAATATGATTGAGTTATTTGAATATTTTGTTAAATTTATTCAACATTTTTACTGTCAAAATAACACAATTTATGAGCAAGTAATTAATATAAAATAATGTTTTCTAAAATGAAAATTCTAAGAGAATAATTCTAAGTGAATAATGTGAGTAATCTAATACATTGTAAATGTTAATTTTTTAATGAAAAAATGTGATTGCTTACAAATTATATTACGTTTTTTTTGTGTTAATTTTTAAAATATTGTATTTAATAAATATTTGTGTTATTTTCTAACACATTTATTCTTGAATATCAATTTAACACAAAACTTTGAGTAGACCGTTCGAGACTTGTAAAACATATTAAATTTAAAATACAAGAATAAAAAATATTAAATTTAACACAAATTTTTCAATTGTGTATAACAATAATATAACAAAAAAATTTTTAGAAAATAAATTTAAATGTTTTGAATAATTAATATTTTGTAACATTAATTTTGAAATGTAATTTTGATGGTAATAATCGATTACAGAGAATAAAAATATGATTTTTGAAGTTAATGTTCCTTTTTCTTTTTACATTTCTTTATCTTCGAGCAATTTAAATGACAATTTTTGAATTATGTCGTTATTATAGTAAATGAGTGATATCTATTCAAGTGATATTAACAGGCGACAAATAAAGTCTATTTGACACCCGCTGCGAGGACATTTAAAATCCAGCCTGCATAAATAACTTTTTGTTGCGCGGCGTTGTCATTATTACGTTCGCGCCTTTTGCGTGCACACATCCTTATTACTTGGGGCGCGTCGGAAAGTGCGCATCCTCGGTCTGGAGTGTCTGGACATGATCAGAGCCCGGAATGCGCGCAAGATCGACGGCTCGTACTCGAGACCAATAAACGTTGATTTATCGGCGTGGAAATCGAGCGCCGGGTGATTTGCGGCCGTGGGCAACAAACAGGCACTTGGAACTCCATGCGTACGATCCTGTGCCCCGTAGGGCCTCGCTAGGGCCTCGTCGCGCGCGATACTTGGTGGGGAACCACCGTAAGCGCGCGGCGGCAGGTCTACGTGATCCTATATAAGAGGATGCAACTGAGAGCTTACATTCTCACACCCGTTAGCTGACTCTTACTGGGATTATCCTAGGCGAGCGAAAAAGAAAAACCGTGATCGAGAGGCCCCGATCCGCTAGCCACGATCGAGCGACGGTTTACCGGCGGCCTCATCCAATCGAAGACGATCATGATATTCGTGAGTGAATCCTTTCTTAAATTTTGAGTAATTTAACTTCTATCAATGTATGATTTTTTAACCCTTTTCACCATACACTAAATATTGAAAAAAAAAAACTGATAATAGCTATCAAATGTTAAATAAATTTCAATCAAATGTTTAGTTAATATAACAAAAAACATTTTTATTTTTTTAAATATTTAATAAATATTATCAAATATAATAATGTAATCAATTAATGTTTGATAATTATTATTAAATGTTTAGAAAAGTAAAATTATTTTTTTATTTATATTAACCGAATATTTAATTGAAACTATTTCACTCAATATTTAATAATCAGACTCTTTTTTCAATGTTTTATAAGATTCTTAGTAAAAATATAAAAGTGAAAAAATTTGCAAAACTGTTCTTTATTGTTTAAAGGTAGAATTTTTGAGACTTCGCGAAATTCACACAAAAATAAAAAAGTTTTATCGTTTAAAATTCGACATGTATTCATGCATTAACAAAAAAGTTAGATTGCACACTGAATTTTTATGCTCGCCAAATAATTAAACGTGCACTGAGAAAAAATATAGTTAATTTTAATAAATATTTAGTTCAATACTGCCAACTGAACATTTACTTACAGTAAGTAAATATTTGTTCAATAAAAAAAATGATTGTTAAATCAAATTTCTTTTATTAAAAACATTTCTTTTATCAAATAAATTTATCTTTATATTTAATAAATATTTAGTTGGCAGTATTCAACTAAATATTTATTAAAATTGACTATATTTTTTTTTCAGTGTGATCAATGATTAAGTATAATTTATATTTAGCTTTGTATCCAGGATAATTTTACTTACATCTCCTTTGACCAACTTGTAATTAATCCCAAGACAATTTGAAGTATCTTGCTCCCGTGAGCGTCTCTAATTTAATTCTGCTTTCGTGGTAGAAGAATAAACTTTTCTCGTTTTATATCGCGACAAAGAACTGAGATGAAATGAAAGTTTTATACAATTCAATTTACTATGTATCCAGCGTGAACTGCAAAAATCTTCCAAGGAAAAACGGACGCCTGATACATTTTATGTATCAATTTTATAATTAACCGAGTATATTTTGAAGCAGAATTCACATTAATAATTGACAATAATTGCTTCTGTAGTATCATTTCAACGCGAGCATTGGCTAACTCGCTATTTTCCGGTAATAACTATTGATTTAACAGAAACCGCAATACACAATTGTGGTTGCTCACTGGCGGTCGAAGTCCTGGATATGTCGCAATTGGAGGAATATGGCTTTGTTTCGCGGAAAAACATCATAATAAATGCAGTTCGATTATTCGGGGAAGCCGTGTATCGAGTTGAACTTCCGCGATCGATGAGTTATATGCTAATCGAGAAAAGGTGAAGGGGTAGTCTTCTCCCGTAACTGTCACAACTAATGTTATCGCATGTATCTCCCTATATAATAGCAATATCTTGTGTAGAAAATTATACTTGCCTGTATAATGACAGTTATATGCTGTCTACAGCATAGCTGTTGCAACTGATGTACTGTTTCATTAATAGGTTAATAAGCTGTTCGGTGATGAGACGCATCTCATTTGCAGAATGGAAGCTCTTAAGATAAATCGTTGCTTAGCATGAACTAACTTCTTAATAAACAGAATTTCTGTTTGGAATATTATAACAAACTAATGTTGCATGTTACAGTTTTAATTCGAGCAATAGATTTTTTATAATTTCTATCACACAATATAATTTGATAATTTCTATCACAATATAATTGTAAATTAAATTATTCGGTATTTTAAATTAATGAAAATTAGTACATTTTTATTTACAATAAATATTGAGATAATTATCATAGGAGGATTTTATTAATAATCATGTTTCACGGTGTATACCATGGTGTGCCGATAATCGATATAAACATTTACTAAGTCTTCACTAATGACAATTTTTTGCAGATTTTTTTATCATATTTTTGATTGCATGCTTAGCATTAATACGCCGATAATAATTCAATGATGTTATAAATAATGAAATAATTGTCATATTCTTCTGCAGACAATTTTGTGCAGCTTCGTCATCGGACGATCCATCGCTTCGCCGCTCGCTAATGTTTGGCTAAGTCCGATACCAGCCCTTTCGCCGTTAAGACAGTATCACATACAAGATGGATCGGGATCTTATCAATATTCCTTCACGGGACCACATCACGCCAAAGCGGAAACTACCTTAAATGGCGTCACGCAGGGTGGTGAGTTTTTTAAAATTTACAAATTTATACACTTTGGCATTTTAATAAAAGAGTTCTTTATCGAGACGAATCTCAAAGCTGAGATGCTCTACGTTAATGTAAAACAAACTAATGAAAAGAGGCTCGTACAAATCAATCAATAAAATATATATAAAAAAAGCCAATCAGAGCCAAAACTAGCTGTTTGGGTGCACATAAATATGTCTTTATCTAATGTGAACAATAAATAAATATATAAATAAACGTTTCAATTCTTCTTTTTGTTCTTATCTATATGAAATCTAATTCTAAATTACATAAATAAGTCTATTCAAAAATTAAAGTTGGTTATGATTTTGTTATTGTTACTTACACGAGAATAAAGACATTTGTGTCTTTTTATTTACACTCGAACAACTGGCTCTGATTGGCTTTCTTTTTATATATATTTTAAACATAAAACGAAATTTATTCTCAATGGATGACAAAGCTTGTCACGATTCGTGATCTGATGCGCGTGCGGCAAGTGCATAAATGGAATGCATTCTTTTGCGAAGTGTGTTACAAGAGGTGTATTACCGGCCTACGTTCGCGAGTGACTCTTTCGCTAACGCTCATCAGCATGACGTAAGAAAGACGCCCATACGCCGCATGTCCCTGCGAATTTCTTCGGATGACAATGTGTAGTTGCGAGTTAAGATCGCTTCTCTCTCGATTGCAATGTGATGACTCACGATATGTGAATGATGCATAATGTAACGCGCGCGAAATTGTGTGAATATCTACGTAATCACTGAAACAAGATTTACATAATTAATGCTATTTTACTAAAGCAATAACCACAATAATTATGGCAAATAACACATATAACAGTAGATCGTAAAAGATTAAATCGTAAATAGGTTCTTAAATGAACAAACGTTCTCCAGATGTAATAGTATTTATCGTCGATGAGTATCATTTCTATTTGTGCCTTTAGGATATTCCTACATTGACGCAAATGGAGTTTTGCAAACGGTCTCGTATACGGCGGATGATAAGAATGGATTTAGAGTTAGCGCGAGCAATCTGCCGCAACCACCAAGGGATGAATTGCAAACTATACAGGACACACCAGAAGTGGCCGCGGCGAAGAAAAATCATCTTGAAGAATTGCAGAAGTCGCATCAGACCAATTGGCAAGATCAGAATCTTCTGTCGTACAAAATCCTACCGTCGTACTTCAGCTTCGCCCAAATCCAGCCGGACGACAACAGCAAAGCCGAGCTGAATTCGAAAACGCGAGAAATAGAGGTGTGTAAGATGCGCCAACATCTCAATCGAAGTGAATGCTCGAATATAAAAGGAACTTGACAGTAAAAAGGAAAAATCTACGTACTTTTATACGAATTTATAGCACTGCAATCGCTGTGGAATTTTTTGCTTAATAAAAGAATTTCGATAAAAATATAAAATTTATTATTACAAATAAAATAAATAAAAAATAATAAAAACATAAAGCAATAACAAAGTAAAATAAATAATAAAAAATATATACATACAGTTTTTCTCTATATTATTTTATAACAACACAAAAATTCTATTGATCGCTAAAAATGTAAATTATGATTAATCCATTAAGGCTCATGTTTAATACAGCGTTTAATACGTGATAACGCCAAAGTAAATACGTGATTCATAGCATAAGCGAAAAAAAATTATTCGTATTTTTTCGTTTTGTAAAATTGATTGTTTAAAAGATAATTGTTTAAAAAAATTGTTTAAAAATGTCCATTTTTTTTAAATCTAAAAGTGCTATTCGATTCTATGTTTGAAAACAAGAAACTTTTATTCTTGATATTTTTTCGAGCTGGTGCTTTGTTTATGCAAAAAATTGTTGTAAATGGTTTGCATGTGCAAAGTCGGCTTCCCATACTCTGGTATTGCATATTGTTTTTGATTTTCTGGTTTTGACCACTCGTTTTTCCTCTCATTTTGAGGTAGCTTATGTCTACTTCCCTTACCTCTCACTAAACTCGAGGTGGTTTTTTAGATTCACTTAAAAAAGCACCCCGAGTTCAGTGAGAGACGAGGGACATAAGCCACCTTAAAATGTTTATAACAATTTTTCGAAAAAATACCAAGAATAAAAGTTCCTTGTTTTCAAACGTAGAATCAAATGGCACTTTTAGTTTTTAAACAATTTGTTTAAACAATTATCGTTCAATCAATTTTGCAAAAAATACGGATTATTTTTTTTTTCATTTATGCTATGAATCACGTATTCAGTCACAATTGTATTAGCATGAACTTTAATGGATTAATAAAATGTAATCAACATATTGTATAAAGTAATTAAAACTAATATTATAAAATGATATTTAGAATAATATTCCAATTCATGTTCCAAATAAATTCATATCTATTCAATATTAAAATAAAATTTAGTAAATAGTTTCTTTTCATATAGTATGTCCATATTTCTTTTATTCGATTCTTCTTTTTTAGGTTATCAACAATCCATTCTTGTTGTCAAGATCGGAGGCAGAGAGAATCAATGTTCCCAAGCCAGATCCGAGTCTCTCGAAGGTATTGCCCACTTCTTCGGGTCCCATCACCACCACCATTGCTTCGTCATTACCTATTACGACATCATTAAGGGAGAACACGCTTCTCAAGGACGATGAACGAACATTTAATCAGAACGCCTTGCATCTGGGGAAGCTGCTGCCGCTCTCCAACATCCAGAAACGGGTAGCCTTGCCTGCATCTTATGTATTTCCAGTGCCTTACAAATTCCTTCACAGCTCGCTGCATCACACCCAGGACTCTCTGGGCCAATACGATTATAGTTATACCGGGGACTCGAGCGCCAAAACCGAATCCAGGTCGCTTGACGGTACCACTAGGGGAGCTTATAGTTACATCGATCCCAATGGAATTCTTCAGCAGGTGCATTACATCGCCGATCACAATGGATTCAGAGTCATGGCAACTAATCTACCCGAAGCGAAGTGATAATCATGTCGGCACCGTAGAAAATGTCTCATGGGGCGTAAGAGTTCATCTTCGAAGCGCGATGTATCAAATATTATAATACCACATACAATTTTCTTTCTTGAATTTCCAATTAGTCAGCGGATCTCAATCTCGTAGAAGAATAAAGAATAAAATATATTGTTGAATTTTTTAAAGCTTTTTAAAAAGAAACAGCATATATTTTTTGTAAATTTAATTATTAAAAAATTTACTTCAATTAAGAGGTAAAAGGATGAAAAAAATAAAATAAATTCATATATATTTGTGTATTTAATAAAAACAATCAAGAATCGTTAAATAATAGCTTTTGATTGCTTTTGTTGATAAATACTCGCGATACAAAAGAAACAAAACGAAGATTTGCGTTCAAATGTATCGTCTCGCGTAATAAGTATCGGTGTCGGGAATTTGAGGAAACATTACACGAATGCTTCTCGAGTTTGTTCAATGATTGTTCTCGCGGAAATGTGAAGGAACGAACTTGATTCGTATTCGAGTATCTTCCTAACTTTATTTTTTTTTTGTAATAGTAAGCTTACTTTGCGCGATCTCAATCGCGACTAAGTAAATTATTTTTTGTTTCGTGAATATTTTTCTTTTATTATTTTTAGTATGATTGAAAGGCATTAATGATGTCATGTTTTCAAGATTGTTAGTAGATTGCATTGATTACGTAAATACAAAAGAAAAATGCAGTTTACTGTTATCTTTACATTCTCCTGTCTCTTCTTTATTCTCTCTCGATCATTTCTGTATAAAATGAATAAACCAAATAAATAATTGCAATAGATTTACTTATACTTGTAACTTAATGTGTGCTTATTTATAACTTAATATTTTTAAATATTTATATCTTGGTAATTATTCCTTTACCTACCATACCTCAAAAATCAATAAAATTAAGTTTATTCGAGGCGTTTTTGCATGAAACAAAAGAATCTAACAAAAAAGTGTCGCTCTGCCCTGTGAGCCGAGATATTAAGCGTTAAAGTCGACGACTATTGAGGTTAGGAAATCTGTCACTGTCGCGAAATACTGCGATGCAAAGTTATTTTTTACTCATTTCTTTTTTTTTTATGTGAGATGGCCTTTTTCGCGTGGAAGGTTATAAATTCATGTCGTTTCACGTTAAAAAAACCTAACCCTAACCTTACTCATTTTTTACTTTCCGCGTGGAAAGTTGTATATCCAAGAAGCAAAGTTCTACATAGATTTACAACTTACAACCTTCCATGCGAAATAAGGGCCATTTCGCATCAAAAAATGAGTTGGGTTAGGGCTAAGTTTTTTTAATGCAAAATGACATAGATTTACAACCTTCTACGCGAAAGCCACGGCGTAACCGCCCCAAACCAATAAGCACTAGTCTACACACCCCACTGTCTACATGATAGATTTTCTAACTTTACAACTACAATTATAAAAGTGTGCGCCCCCTTTGCAAGAGGGAGGGGCGGAGGGGGTGAGAATCGGGAAGGAGAGTCGGGAAGGAGAATCGCTTCGCATGGAAAATCGAAATCCATATAGAATACAATTATAGTTCTTAAAAACAGTACAATTATAGTTCTTAAAAATAGACCTTATTTTGTGACAGATTTCCTAATCTCAATAATTGTTAATTTTAACACTTAATATCTCAGTTCGCAGAGCAGAGCGACGCATTTTTCTGCCAGATTCTTTCGTTTTATGCAAAAACGCGTCGAATAAGCCTAATTTCATTGATTTTTGAGATACGATAACTAAACTGAATAATTACCTATGGTATATCTTTACTAAAAATATGAATTATTTTCTTATAAGAGAATTAAAAAGAAAATTAAATTTTATTTAAAAAATTAAATTTTAACTATACACAATTTTCAATAAATTCAATAAATTTCAATAAATGAATTTTTACGTTTTCTCTTTAATTGATCTCTCATTGTATCTTCGAATTTCAAATATCTTTTAATGAATTTTTTAAACATGTAAAAATTACGTTCATAAAGATATCTTTACATATAATAAATCAAATTATTGGTAATGATATTATTATTATTATTATTATTATTAATATTATTATACGATTCAGTCATGTTCTGAGATGAATTATCGAAATATCAAGTGTCAGTATTTCTGTTCAAAATAATAATAATATACTTGAATTTGAGAAACAATATTTCTTATGTATTTAGGTTAACTGAGTGCGTTATGAAAATAGAAGTGGACGCGTTGAAAAGCGACGTTTCGAACGTCGTCACCAAAGTAACAACAAATGCAGTGTAAATAGCTACAGATGAATTTATTCACACACAATTATGCTGCTTGAGTCTGAGAGATGCAAAATGTCGAGGTGAAGATATAATACTATAGATAATAGTATGTAGATTACTTCTGATTCGATATAAGACTCGACTCTGGCCATGACGTAAGCGTTGGGGTTACAACTGAATCGCCGATATCGGTACGGATGCTGATAAGAAAGTCTTACCGCAGAAGAACGCGTATTAGAATTAGTCGATCTGCGGTATTCGATGGATGACGTTTTCTTTTTAATACCTTTGAACTGTCGCATTGGCATGCACACGTGCGGAGTATCGATGGCGAGCACCGTTTGATTTTGCGCAGTGTTTTAAGGCTAGTGTGGCTAAAGTGATCGCTCTCGATTCTCGTGCATGCACAATGATTTTAATTGCACAGAGTGACGAGAGATCGTCGTGTGAGCGACCGATTTCGAAATGCGCGCAATACATGGGCGTGCTTGTGGGTGAGTTTTGCGGGTGGGCGTTTAATCCTCTCGCGAACTCGCATGATATTGAGATGCGACTGCATTTACACATGAATATTTAATAGATAATTGAAAAACGGAATCCAGCGTGTGAGAACTTAGAGGACAGATAGATTTTAACGGTAAAAAACAGTGTAAATCTATCTTCATTTATGTAGCCTCTGAGAGCTTCGTAGTGACTTTGGAAAAAAAAATCTCAAAGCTATTACACGCGATTGCTGCATTAATTTTCGCGTCTCTTAATTTAATCGAAAGTTTGTTTCTCTAGTTAAAACTCTCTCGATAGACATCTCTTGACTGTAATTTAACTTCGCGTTCCCATCGCTGCGTACCTATGGGATATCTCTGAGCAGAAGATATCAAGAGAAAGAATTCTCAGAACAGAATGTTATCGAAGATAAAATATTTCGCGACACAGATCAAATAGAATATTTCTCAAGAGGAATTTTACAAGATGAAATGTGTCTGACATTTACTTTCTGTTACCGCTTAGCGACACTCGCCGCATTCTCGATTGGCACATATTTATCATGGACGTCGTCCGCCTTGCCACTTTATAACACGAACGATACGCTGTCTGTCAGCGATCAGGAAGGTTCCTGGATTTCTTCTTTGGTCCCTTTCGGTGCAATTCTAACTGTTATTCCGACGGGAATGTTTGCGGATAAGATTGGTAGGAAGAAGACGATTTGGATGACGACCGTGCCTTTATTTCTTTGTTGGTATATTATCGGATTTGTGCAGAATAAGATATGGTAAGATATGGTAAGATATGGTAAGAAGATTCCCAAATAGAATAATAAGTCAAAATGACATTAAATGAATCATAAATAATTAAAACTTTTAATAATCATTTTGGATTTATTTTGATGTTATCAATAACTTGTGTTCTGTTTGGATTCATTGTAGATTATACGGTTTGACTTCAGTATTTCATTCGGTATTTTATTCTCGTAGTAATAATAATGAAATTCTTGTCCCATATTTGGAATTATATTTGAAATTGTACATATTATAGTGGAAAAGATTTAAAGAATGCCTCGTGTAAAATATTAACGTGCGCATTTTTTTCATTGACACGTAAACAAAAAATATCAAATATTATACCAAAATAAAAAATAATATATATTCAATTCTTATCTTCAATGAATCGTTAATTTATATAATAATTCAAGTACATTACCCTAGAAATCTAATGTTACTAGCCAATTTAAAGAAATGTTCTAATCTTTTCATATAATTTAAGGATTTAATCAAATACATATTGAGAATAAATAGTTAATATGTAGGCTTTTGTATTTTTTTAATTTTTGGATCGTGCAATTTTCTTTGAATAATTTTTTAAAGTAGCTCAAATTTCTATGAGAAGGAGATTTTAAGTAATTTAATTGTAAACAAAATATAAGAATTTTAATTACATAGATATAAAAGAATAGAATTTAAGAACATTTTGGAATTAAAAAAATTAAGTTTCCATAATCATTTTCGTGCAAAATATGAAGTGTTTATGAATTATTCAAGTCTCTTTAAATATAATGTCACATATTTTTAAATATAACGTTGCCATATTTTTACATTAATGAAAACATGGTAACGTTGTTTCCATCAAAATTATTAATTTCTAAATTGAATTAAAATAATTATTATAAACGATTTGTCTTCAATATTTTTCATATGAATATTTATTTTTATTACAAAAAAAACTTTTTAATAATAAGTTACAATATTATTGTTGAAATTCTGTTAATTATTTAATTTTTAGAAGATAGCAATGACATTTTGCATGCTTTGTATTCTCGTGTTAAAAAATAAGAAAGGTCAGATGACTCTATTTTTTTAAGCTGGAAAATTATTCAATTACTTTCCTTAATACTGATCAATTTAATACTAAAAGACTTATCTTAAATATTAAATATTTAATTGTTGTTCAATACTTTTAGTACTTCAAATAAGTAATTAATTACTGTCTTCCAGTAATAAATTAGCCGATAC
>Ga0157364_1005283_pt1 | contig 13113 bp, 9 predicted proteins | sample AttsexASBM2_FD_111476 | JGI IMG/M metagenome (GOLD analysis project Ga0157364, IMG submission 111476) | Fungus gardens microbial communities from leaf cutter ant in Ribeirão Preto, State of São Paulo, Brazil - Atta sexdens ASBM2 | ecosystem: Host-associated > Fungi > Mycelium > Unclassified ... | reverse complement strand
GCTGTCATGCTGCTAACTCGACCTGGATCTGTGTCCACTAGCCCGCTGTCACTCTGTAACAGAAACAGAAAGATAGCAATTTAGAGGATGGGAAAGATCGATAATTTCTCCTACTGCTGTTTGAACTCGAGCTAAATTTCGTATAAATCACTCCCACACGTTAAAGCGCAGATTATTCAGATTCGTAGAAATGAAAAGGAATTATTTAGAGATCTTTTTTTTTTCATACCACAGTTTATGTGTTTTCGAAGCGTAAAAGCAAATACACAATTTCCGGATGCAAAATTGCAAGCAGAGCGTATTGTTAATAATTTCGAAAATGCAATATTGTGGAAAGTGAACAGCATTTATATATGAAAATCATTCGCACTGTGGAATCCCAACGTACGTAAAAGCCGAGTGCACTCCACCATCCGCTATGAAATTTTCTGTAATCACTCGCCGTTAGAACTCGCTTTCATCAAATGTATGCTGTTTTTCCGTGTTATTGCTTCATAATGAATTAATCAAAATCAAGTTTTATGTTTAATGTTAAATATAAAGTATATTCAAAAATTAAAATAAAATATTAACGCTATATAAATTCATCTCTCCGTCCGAATATTTTAATACGTATCTTTCATGTAAATAAATTCTTATACGGGCGTAAAAATATCTCAAATTTCATTCGACAGTGTAGCTCGAATTACACAAAGTAACACGGAAATGCGATATCGAAGCGGATATAAAATACTTCAAACAAACGCTCTCGTCGAACAGAACTCTCGAAGGTTCTGTGGCATTTTTTCTCGTCGGTCAACGAGCTAAACATTCTTTGCACTCCGCATATCACATTTTATGAATGTCTGTTTCTTTCATTCGCTAGCCTGCGGCGTTTCAATCCCCCGAAGCTCGCCAGCGAAGCGCGTTTGCTCAGATTCATTCGCGAATTTTTATCATCCGATATAACCGTTCCAGTCATCGGTCCACTCTCGATGGATGGCAGGACCCGAGCTTACCGAGACGGAAAGTCTCTAGAAAGAAAATAACGGCGAGTCGTTCGAGCATGTCGGACAAGGGAGGAGTACGCTGACGATGACGGCGACGAGAGAAACCGAGAAACCGGCCTCATAGAAGGTGCAGCGAAGAAATAGTACAAAGGATGAGGGCGGCGATGGCGGTGTCGGCTGTGGAACCGAGACGAAAGAGCCGACGTGCAAATGTCGTTCTGAACTTCGATCGTAAAACAGCGGCAGACTTCTCGGGTGGGTGGAGCATCCGTCTTGAACCACTGCCAAATCGGTTAAGCGCGAATAAATTTCCGTGTCAAACTTCGTATGAACGAAGGAGCCGACGGTTCCTGCGTGTCGGGCAAGGTTGGATTTGCGCTGCCGGAAATGGAATGGAGAGTTCTAATGTCTACGAGAGCAAAGAGAACGTGAGATTAGAAAAAAAAAACCGAAAAAAAGAAAGAAGTATGTATCAATGTATGTTTGCATCAATGCTCGTTGATAATATCAAGTGTACTATTATACTATTATTATACTATTATAATATTACGATGAAAATACAATCCAAGTGTAAGATTATTGTCTCTTTTAATGATAATTCTTTTATATAAGTCAATTAATAAGTAACCTTAATTTTGCTATTAATAATTGAAATGATAAAAATTAAGGTTACTTACTGATTCATCCACGTAATACAAAAATATTTTAAAAATTCTAATAAATTGTAATATATTGTTAAAAATTACATACAATTCTTCTATAATAAATTGGAAATGATTGAAATCTCTATTCTGTAATTCCTAATGATAATATTGGTTTTATATATATATATATATATATACCATGTATAAAATGTGCGTAACAACAATATAACGACATCGACTCTGTAGTGATTAAGAGTTACAGAATAGAAACCTTAGTATTTTATCAAAATTTTATCAAATAATTAAATCTCATTCATAGAGCAAGTTTATTCTAAATAAAAAATCTGGACAATGATATCAGTGTATAAAAAATGCAATATGTGTCTCTAAATAATTAATCAATAATTTGATTTATATTTACAGTTTTCTTAATTACTTTTGGTAAAATATGCGCTGTTTTTTGTAGAATAACCGGCCATATAATAAACGGTAATAAAAACCAAAAGCGTAGCATAGCGAGAAATTTCCCCCGAGTCATTCCATCTCGAATAAAAGCTCAACTTACATATTGTTCTAACGAGCAGAGAGCTCGTGTATAATGAATAAACAGCAAACGCAGACGGGAGTTTCGCGCTACGCCATTACGCGCCAACGTTGCGAAACGCGCAGCAAAAAGACGTACCTAACTGTCGGTTTGTCTAACAGAGGCAGACGAAGCGTAACCGAGGCATGACGAAGATGTAAAGGTGTCGTCCCGGGATGCCCGAGGAATACAAAGTCGCAGGCTGTAGCGGCTAAAACGAAACAGCGAAAAGTCATAAAACGTATTATGACCGCCTCATAATTTACAGCGAAGCGACCCGCGCGAAATCGCCGTCGACTTTCCGCAACCGGATTTATGACATGGCGGAGCAATGTCTGCATGCACATTGTTTCGCTATGCAGTTTTACCAAGCGACAAGAATCCCACGATAATCAATTATCGAAATAGTGTTTGAATAATAAAAAGAACACTTTAATTTAATCTATTGTGTCAACTTTAAAACCGCATAATATTATTAAAAAAAAGAACAAAGATTTTATTCAATTACAAAATATTCATAAAAATACCATAGAATAAATATATAAAAGCAAACACATGAGATGTTAATTGCATTATATAATAATCTCTTACAATTTCCATCCAATTTCATTACTGGTCACACTCATCACATTTCCATAATGTAATTCGCAATAATGATACAAGTTTAACTAGGTACTATTCGCTAATTTACTTTAATTTCATTCATGGACAAAATTACGTATTTTTTATACATACACGGGAATTAATCTTTTGGGCAGGTTAATGCGTGAATACCTTAATTTCGACGTTGTTTGGAAAGATCGATTCAACAACGATTCGTCTGGTAATCCTACGGTCAGGTCGATTATGCACCGTCACGAAGCGGAATGAGAATCCTAAAGCACGTCAACGCATGTCGAGCGACATATAGCGAACGCGAAAGGTCGTCAGAGCTTCATTACGCTCTAGCTCGACAGCCGGGAGGGTCAAAGTTAGGCGAATGTTATTAACGTTCTACCTAAATCCCTCAGCTATCCCCCTAAAACGCGGCGCATCGAACATGGAAATGGGCACGATACATGAGTTAGGCTAACGGAAGATGGTTAGAACACGGTGCGTTCTCTTACCTTCCTCTGAATTTGCGAATATCCGTATATCGGATATCCAACATCCGCAGGCCTTCACATTCGCGACGTTTGATGATCTAAAATTCCGTCCGGCAATTCAACTTTTTAAACGAACGTTCTATCATTAATAAAAAGCGTAACGATATAATGTGATATCGATGCGCGATAAAATTTAACTCGCAAGATTTTGGTAATGATGTGCAAAAAAAAATGGCAATGATTAATTTAGATCATCTATCGAGCACAACATTCGTAACTACACGTTGAGTCTGAATTAATCGTACATTCGTGAAATGCGAATCATTCCGGATTGCTGCAAATGAATATCGAGTAACGCCGTGCAAATCTCGTTCGTGGTATATCCAATATTCGGAAATCGCGTTTTCCGGGTAACGAATTATATGATGAAGCAAACATTATAGCATTCAATATTGCACAACACTCTAATATGTGCGGAATAAAAAGCTTCGTTAGAACGTTTATAGTCAGTTTTAACGAACAGTCAAATTCATCAAAAGTTTAATGTATAAATGTATAAAATATGTAGGAATTAGTACAATTATTGTTAACTTAACAGTAATGATTACATGAACTCAGTTCGTTTATTCAACGAGTCGAAACAGTTTTCACAGGAAGAAACGAGAACGTGAAGAGCGAACTATTGCCTGCGACCATTTTTCAATATTAAAGAGGCTTTAGGGATGATTTAAATAAGCTCGAGAAAGAGAGCTTGGCGGTACGCGACCTGAAAAGTCGGACTTCTTCGATTTATGGCAAGACGCCGGAGACAGCTTAGAGTCTCTCTCTCTTTGCGCTCGCATTTAAACCTCGCCCTATCTCTACGCTGTTTCTCTTTGCTACTTTTCCTTGTATCACCTCATCTCTCCCCTTTTTATCGCTCTTAGGATCGCAGACGTGAAATCGTAAAAACCGAAGTTTATTGATGTAAGGCTGATCAAGATTGTTGTTCCGATAAGGAAATACGACTTCGTTCGATTACGATTTATGTAATCCGTTTGTTCAACATTCGACATCATATATAACTAAAACTTCTTTGATCTTCATACTTTATATAACACTTAATTAAGATTTATTTAAGCTTTGTATGATTAAAAAAATGTTAATTATATTGATATAATTAAAAAATTCAAACCTTAACGAAACAAAATTCGATCATATTTTTTTTTAAATAATACATCTCCAAATTATTTATATTTTATAGCAAACAAATATTATAAAATTCTAAATTTTAATAAAAATTTTATTACAAAATTTAATATAAATATATTTAGTAATTAAAAAAAAACAATCTTTTTTAATTATTGCACAGTTATGTTTTTGTAAGAAGACAACTAAAGAAATATCTTTTGCTAAATCGATCAGCATCGTCTTGAAATTTATGAGAAGAAAGTATAGTAAAAACTTTTTTCAAAGTATTGACAAAAAGAATACCTTTTCAGCAAACGGAAGTCCGAAAGGTTGACTAATGTTCAGTCGATAGCTATACTCAGAAAGCAAATGGATGTGAAGTTCGCGATTATTCACCGACAATCTCTCGACACGCGCCGCGGGCGTTAAAAATAGGGAAGGCGAAGAGAGAGAGAGAGAGAGAGAGAGAGAGAGAGAGAGAGAGAGACACACAAAGCGAGTTGTCCGACATCGTCGACATCGGATAACAAGAAGCAGGCCAACGAGAAGCAACATAATGAAAAGTGACTCTTCTTCTCCGGCTGCTCTACCATGTTCTCACAAGCGCTTTTTAGCGCATAATTAAACAGCTCCGCATCATTCGTCACAGACGTTTCGCTGGATTTTAATTTAAAGTTGATGTAGTATGATTCATGACAATGCAGCGGAGGCAACGCAGTTCAAAATGTAAAAGGAATGAGAGAGAAAAAAAGAACAAGATTCTTTAGGGTACAAAGAGGTAAAGTTCAGCGGTCGTCGAAAAGAACAAAGTATAAAGAAAAGATGTCGAAAAATGCGAAAGAACCAGAAGAGCACTAAGAAAGAAAAATAGACGTCAGTTCTTTCGAATTCGCATATCAGCAAAAAGTAGAAGTCAGAATAAGAATAAATCGAATAGATAAAAAAATAATAAAGTTTCAAGGCAGAACAAGAAAAAGAGTTCTCAAAAATGCAACTCTTGCTAGTTGAAAATCCAAATTTTTAATTTAAAAAAATGACACAACAAATTCCTAATATGGATATTTTTCAAATAGCAAAGTTGTGAAATTATTTATTAATCGATTAGAATGTTTTTAAATATGAAGAGCAGTTATGCGACTCGCGAGTAATTCAATATGTACGCTTGAATGATTCATAAATTAAATATATTAGCGATATGTTACGTTGACACATGTCCGATACAAGAGGATATGCAAAAAGCGTAAAAAGGAGACGGTCTTATGATGACGAAGTGACGTCAAACACCGCGGCGATTCGGACATTGATTAACGTTTCGTAAAAGAGCACTGCCAGCTATCAAGTTCTTCGAGACGAGACTTCCCGAGGCTAAACGTGATTGATCGATTCGGGAAACGATTATCGACGTGTCGCGAGACGTAAGAATGAGAAATCTACTTTCGGCCACGGCCATAATTAACGGCACGTTGCCTACACATACGAAACACGATGATCGAATGTCGAATGATTTATTATCCAATTACGAGTAGTCGGTATTCACGAATGCGAATCGGAAAGCGCGCGCACCGAAATATATCTCGACGGGGTGCAATTTGTTATCGCAGCTATTCTCGGGTTCGGCAATGCTAAAAGTTTTGAGGTCATTGCGCGCGAAGACATCGAGAATTCTGTCGATTCAACTGTCACTTTCAGCACTTCGCTTTGCTTTATTTTTAATGTGCCGTTCGCTTGCCAAGAATTCGGAAAGTACTACCACATTTTTCTTCTCTCGCGCAATTTCTATACCATAGAAAGCGGACAAGAATATTATTACTGGGTGCGACGTTAAGTAAGAGCGCGATGATAGGCAACGTACTTATGCAGAGGCACATCCACGCAACACGCGTAAAAAAAGTCCGACAAGTAGAACGAAGTTGTCGAGTAGAAAAGTTGCGGACTAGTCAGCCAGCCAACACCATTGGTCGTTGCGTAACGAGTACGAGAAGCTTCTAGCGTGATTTCTGTCGAAGTTTCAAGCCCTTACAACGTCGCGTCGTAAATCCGTACCTCTCTTAGAACCAACTTATCGTAAGTCTAAGAAATAAGACTTCGAGTTTTATGTTATTGCACGATAAAATTTATTTAAAGAAAATATCCTTCAGGACATAAAACTCGCTTCCAAAGAAAATATTTTTTCCCATTTTTATGTTTTAAAAGATATAGTTAATATATTTTCACAATTATAAATTATTAAAATGTATCCACAACATGTATTAATTTTACCTCCTTTTACGATAATTTAAAAGTGTTTTGCAAGTACAAAAAATAACATAAAGAGAAAATTTATTAACATATGGTTGTACCGTTTATTTATTTCAATAGCTCAACTCCGTTGGGGCCATAAAAGTTAGTTTCGAAACATTTTCTGGATTAAGAAAGTACTAATCTCAACGTTTCCGACGAGCTTCGCAAAGTTCGTACTTCATATTGTCAGAAATTTAAATTACACCCTCGAGTGTACGCCGCAGAATGAGTATAGTTTCCAAGCAAAAAACGCGATTATCCTATGCTGACTTATTTGCCCGTACGCGAAAGCAAGGCAAATACAAATCCTACGAAAGCATGTCTATACGGAGGACGCAGAGTTGTTAGTATGCTGTTGTTTTTATCAATTTCTCTCTCTCTCTCTCTCTCTCCCTCTCTCTCTCTTTCTCTTTCTCTTTACCACGCAATTCTATAATAAAGCAGCCCAGTTCGTTAACGAAGAGAAGCCTAGAGAAACGGTGCTTCGCCGCCAACTTCCGCGCACTGAGAATTAATTTTCCTCCTCGGATTCTAGTTCGCATGGAACGAGAGGATCCCGCGGGTAGACGATTCCCGGAAAAGCGAGCATTACTTACGCGAAGACGTAGTACTGCTAGCCGCGGAACAACGGAACAGTGAATCACGACGGACACCAAGGCAAACTTGAGAGAAGCATTCCCTTTCCGTCTCATGTGCGCGCAACGATGCTGCTCATTGTCATGTTAATAACCTATGCACAGTCATCGATCATAGTCGTGCGCTTTCTTTTGATTTTTTAAGCATTCTGAACTGTATTTTCTTAACATTTTGTTTATACATACGCATAACAGTAACACGTATATAACAATAACACGTACTCAATCATATTGCATATTATGGCCCAATATAATAATAATAATAATAATGATTTTATTGAATGCAGCGGTTAAATATACCATTCATAAAAACATCTTTATGAAATGGTATATATGTAGTACATAGTATATTACAAGTCTTTTAATAGAAAAAAAGAAAACTTACAATTTAATAAAATTAAATTAAAAGTAAATATTCAAAATTCTTATTAAAAGACATATATGTGTAGAATATTTTTTTGGCATATCTATCTTTCTTAAAACTTGCAAGAACTATTCATACCTTTAATTTAATTTAAATTTTATATATATATATATCCTCTTTTGTTTCTTCATTTGTCGTTTAAAATCTTGGGAACTTCTTGGCAAATTATGTGCAAGAACTCGACTGCCGCGTGTCTGGGTGAAATGTTGCATTTCTTCCGGCTATCCCCATCATCCTAATGCGCAAACGGTGTAACGCTGCTGGCTATAGTTTGCCGATCCGCGAGACACGCGCGCGCGGTCGGAGGTACTAAGAAATTACAGTCGCTCGTAACGAGAGCGGTTTGTCGACGTATATAGCAGCAACAAGGTATATCGTTCCACCGCCACTCCCGACATTCAATTTAACTTTTAACGCGAGTCAATAACACGTTTTTAGCACGCGATTAATTACGTAGCATTTACCGTGTCTACCAATTACTAGCGGTGATTATTTGCGTTTAATCTGCTCGACGGTAATTTCGAGTGGGAATGTAAAAACTATATAATTGAAAGTAGCGAATTAATCCCCAATATCCGCAAATACAGAATTGTGCAAATACAAAATTATAACATTTACCTAATGATGATTGGTTTGTGAATCGATTAAACGACTGGATATCTAGGATGAAAGAAAAAAAGAGAAAAGAAACGTGATGCCGTATTAATGCGGAATTGCTTCAAAGCGGCAGTTACGCAATATAAACTGTGGAATGTCTGATAGTAATTTCCGCATAAAACTGCCCTACAAAGTTCTTAAATTCGCTCTTGGAGCACGACGGGGGTGGTGTAATTAAATAACGAAATTTTCTGCGTTCCGGACGCTTTATTACAAAATTCCGCTAATAATTGCCAGATATTTGAATTCACAATTTTCCCCTGACGATTCATAGTAATCAAATTAATTTAAATGCAGTCGTTGATTACAAAAAAATTGTTTGATATTAAATACTACGTTTCCAGCTAATTAAAAAGCTAGTACTCAATGTCAAATACATTCATCATTTGCTCCGTAATGCCTCACTTGCAATCTTTTTGATATTTTCGTAACTTTCAATGTTATTCGTTTCGATGTTGATTAACGAGTTCATACAATACAACGAAATAAAAAATATAATAGTTAGAAGAATTTTCATTGTGAAATTAATATTCAATGTAATTCCACAATTAAAAGTTAACAAAATGGAAAAATGTCGTTTGCAGTCATTAAAATAACATATTAAACATTTGCCATTTAATAATAAATTTATAAAATTAATATATTAATTATATTTCCGTTGCAATATAAAAGTAATATGAAAGAGAAATCATTCTAAAATTACATATATTATTCATCAAATTAATTTCGATATATTGCTCTTCATAAAATTTATAAAAAAAAAAAAATTAATGATTTCTTTAAAAATAGCGGTCGATTCCTCTAAAACCCGGTTAGTTTCTGTATCGTTTCGAAAAACGTACGACTGTGACCATGGCGACGAAGCTTCGACACGGAGCTTTCAAGCGACCACACGTTCGCAGCGGCGCGTCATTCGTCGAAACGACGAAGTGGTCCTGCACCTGTTCAACCTATAATTCGACGTCTGTGTGCGTTCTCGGCAGCACCGTGGCGACAATATTTATACACAGGTGCGCGCGAAATACCACGAGTGTTTCGACGATGCGTCAAGCGAATATCGCGCATACTGCATCTACGATTTCATCGCAATATAAGAAAAAAATCGCTTTTCACAGAAGAAATCGATTAAAAACATGCACATGTTAAAAATAATTGTGTATGTTGCTTCGTAATTTTAATGTTTTACGATACGTGAAAAAATTTGTACGTCACAATTTACAGTAAATATTCAATATTACTATAAATCAAATATTTAAATATAATAAAATATTTATATTTTACCTTACCTTATTTTTTATAAATAATGCTTTTGAAAAAGTTATTTAGAACATCTTTCTCTCGTCACCTTTACTAAACTTTTATCTATCCTTTGAGTCTAAAGATAAAATAGATTGAAATATATTCTACCTTGATCCAATATATATTTCCGTATTAATTTAATGTTTTTTAGAAATGCTTTTATAAAAAAAACAATCGTAGCAACATATATCAGTATGTAAATATTATTTAAAAAAAAAATATATATATGTATGCTATATTTTTATAAGAACATATTAAATATTGAAGGAAATATTAATGGGTCAAGCTAAAATAAATATAAAGATAAGTTACTCTTAGATACAAAGAAGAGATAGAAGTTTAATAAAAGTGATTCTGAACAGTTTTCTGCAGAGCATCATTTATAAAAAGTAAGAAAAAAATACAAATATGCAATATTAAATATTACTCTAAATTAAATATTTCTTTTCATATATCAGATTTCATAATATCAAAATACACACAAATTTACGCGAACGTAATAAACTTATATAACATACTTTAATTTTCAATATATCTCACTGATATGTTTCCACAATACTCACTGCACCTTATTTATTGTAAATAATTTGTAAACATAATAATTCTTCTTTCACTAAATTTTAATTTGAAAAATTAAAATTAAGAACAGTATATACTATAATAAAGTTTAACAACAAAAGGTCAACACATAAGGGAAAAGTTTACATTCGTAAATCAATATTTCGCGAAACAATGATATAATATAATTAAATTCTATGGACAACGTCAAGCCAGTTCAAAGTACGCTATGCCATTCCGTGATGAAAAAGGGTTTCCGCACTGAAAGAAAAAATTGGTTGCTGCAACAATTTAGATAATAAAATATAGCAGAACATTTTTAATCGGCTGCAGTGACTAGTTTTTGGTTGTAGCAGCAAATTTTTAGTTGCGTTAACCTATCGAAATCATATACTGACATTGCGGATAAAGTAATGTAACTAAAAATTTGCTATAACTAAAAACTGGTTACTGCAGTCGATTAAAAATGCTATGCCATATTTTACTATCTAAATTGTTACAGCAACTAATTTTTTCTTTCAGTACGCTTTTATCTGACCAGATAGTAGTAAGTGGCAAGTAGTTATGGCGTCGTTGAACACGATAAAGTCTAAAAACGATAGTCAAGAAGGTCTTTCGACCTTCGCGGAACATCCAAACGGGGTCAGGAAAAGACTTTGCTAACGTCACCAATGCGCGAGTGACACGTATCCTCGTGATAACTACGCGATGGAATGTTCTCTTAAATTTCCCAGGTGGATCCAAGCGTACTTGCTTTCGCGACGTCTTTATACTCTCTACTCGTAACCGGCGAACACCTCTATGCCCCCATTCAACCATTCTCATAAGGAGCCCAACAGTCCTTCGAGAATAAGCGAATATCGAGGATGTTACACGAGAGCACTTTCTTCCGTGTTCGAAGTAGTATTTGTGAATGTAACTGCATATATCCAGCTGGCCTAGGATTTTTCAAAACGATTTTCTGCGAGATTTTGCCCGAAGGTCAAATGCCGTGAACACGCAAGCAAAATGGAATGCATACCGGCGGAAAAACATACACAACTCATTTTCTATTATTACGAGAAATGACAGAGGCACACGCGATAACGTCGCTATTTCATCTTCAGCGATGATATTGTTAGCAGCGTGACGCAAGGATTGGCTTCGCATTCTCGGCTTATAAATTAGTCGTGGACTGCACTTTAACATTTATGGGACGTGAAATGGACTGTCAAGTAACTTATATACAGATTGACAATTGTGAAATAGTTTTTACTCTGTATCGCACATTCTTAGAACTTGGTTTGTCCTTTGACGATAAACATATTATTCTAGAACGTTGTCTTATTTTAGAATTAATAGTCCATGAAATCAAAATTAAAGTAAAATTTATGAGTCTCAGCTGTCACCCATGAATGCAATATTTCATTAATTCCTAACAACTACTCCTTAGAACTGGCACTAACAATAAAAGGTAAAAAAGTAAGAAATAGCGTCACGCGATATAATTCATTCGTAAAAATATGAACCTTGTAATCTCATAAAGATGATAAATGTACATAAACACAAATGATTGATGTCTGACGTCCAAAGAAATTAAGTAAATGTTACTGTACCGTCGACAATATAATTTCGATTGTAATATATATACGAACGAGACAACTGTATGACAGAAAGTTTCGCGATTCTTTTCACGAAAAATACAGAACAACGCGAGCATGCATAAGAGTTGTGACACGTGGAGGCAGCGAAAGCACGCTAAACCTCATTACGAGTTGTGACATACGACAGGGACGAGTCTCGCACCTCTTAGTCGGCGCGCGCGAAAAATGATAAAAAGCGTGGAGTGGACAGGAAAAAAAAATAATGAAGTTTATATTGCCAGGGAGGAGGGTAGGTGAAACGGAAGGGAGGAGGGCACATAGTGACTCCCAGTGATATTTATATAAATACTGGAGCGTCGCCAAAATCCTAGACCTCTCTTTCCTTCTCTTTTCGTCCCGCTTTCCGTCTCGCTTCTTCCTCCTTCAATCATTCGGCGTCTCTTATCTTTCTCTATCTATCTATTTACTTTTCTCTCTCTCTATTCCTTTTGCTAGAACCAAAAGTGCCCGTAGAAAAGTGGATATTCAGTCTTGGCTTTCGCGCGGCAACTCCAGCAATACTTCTGCAGCTTTATTTGTCAACTACTTCGGATACCCGGCGAACATACCAACTGAAATTAAAGGTCCCTGCGGGTAATGGCTAAGATCGTTGTCCACGACTATTACTACTCTGTTACTGGCATCGACTAACTGCATACACAGCAATGAAATTCATACTTTTCTCATCTGCTTATGAGCGAAGTACGAAAAGGACAAGAATGTTTACACGTGTATTTTCTTATTACAATAATATTACAACAGACTGTAATATATCTTCAATTTTTATTTTATTCAGACTTATACAACCAAATAATTTTTTTAACTTGCTATCTAACCTAATTACGACGAATAAAATAACTGGCTTAGAAACGTATTGAATTTCGCGTTGCAGGCAATTCACATTACAAGAAAAAAATATGTTTTGTTAAACTTTTTAGTGAATTGAATTATATTATCATGCAAAAATATGCATACTGAAATAACTTGAAAATTATAAATCTAAAACTCGGTTCAGAATTTTACGTCATTCGCATATTCCTGTGTTCACAAAAACCAATTTTATAAATGCTCAACTAAACTCCAATTTACATGCTTCTGAATGGGCAAGTATCATATATAGTGATAATACCGTAAGATCACTCGAGCCTAAGAATCGATACACGATGC
>Ga0157364_1005282_pt1 | contig 13114 bp, 6 predicted proteins | sample AttsexASBM2_FD_111476 | JGI IMG/M metagenome (GOLD analysis project Ga0157364, IMG submission 111476) | Fungus gardens microbial communities from leaf cutter ant in Ribeirão Preto, State of São Paulo, Brazil - Atta sexdens ASBM2 | ecosystem: Host-associated > Fungi > Mycelium > Unclassified ... | reverse complement strand
GGTTATGTTGACAGATGCCCAAGTTTATTGTATGACGTCTATGATCTATTTATTTCGATCACCACTTACCGCTAAAGCCATCTATAGGAAAACGGCGGAAGCAAAGTTGTACACCTAATAAATAATATAATTTATAATTTATAATTTTGATTTTTATCAAAATAAACAGCAAAAATTAAATGATTAATTTCTTGTAAATATATATATATGTGTATATATATATATATATATATATATATATATAAAATTACACGACAATGTACAAATTTAACAAGAAATAATCTTCTACGTTCACTTCTCGTCAGTATGCTACATTCTATGTCTATATTAATTCTTTAGCAAGCATAGAATGCATCTATTAGTTCCTTTCCATTTACGGCAGCGATGTGTATCATAAAACCTCCTGTACAAGCATGCTAGACACGTTTTCATCTCTTTCTCATAAAGGTGCAAGGCTGAAGTTCAGGCTGCGACGACAAACAATCCGTGACGTAAGAAAACTGACAAGACGAAATTTCAACCTGAATCGAAGGACGCTTTCTCCTTCTTTCACCTTTTCCTTATAATTGGAATATAATATTCCTCCATTCCCTTTGAATAATGATTTTTACATATATTATTTGGACAAGAATGAGTTATGCAATTAAAAGGATGGATCACCGAGATGAGTCTGATTCCAAAATGAAGTCATGAATCGTCAACGAGGCAATATAACGGTATGGAAATTGTATTGTCGTTTTTGCGACCCCCTTGATGCATGTGACACATTACGCGAAATATTTGATGTCCCTCTTAAGAAATAACTGTTTGTCAACGTGCAAAGTGCATGTTGCCAAATCTTTAAAGTCTCAACAGCCATACTTTGCTCACCAGAAAGATAGCTTTCACTTCACGATTGGCATCCAGGTTTCTTGCTACTTTCTTTGGAAAATCGTTTCAATAATATTCGCAATAATCAATGGCATTTTAGGAGAATGTTTTGAATTCTAAATCTATATATCCTATTAATCTACTGTACCTACATATATACAATCTCTACTTTATAATCGTTAATACTTTGATAAGTGATTATTGATTATTAATTGACCTAAAAATATTATTTACTTACGTTAGTATAATTACTGTATATATTATAATATCTTAAGTATAAAATAATGATAATATATATACTCACACACACATATATATATATATATATATAATTACAGTATAATTTAAAAAAGTATATACATAAGTATATATTAGTATATATTACTTGTGCGTAATCAGTCTGCATTATTATAGAAATATATATTAATTAAAGTCATTTTAATTGTAAAATTAAAATTTATTTTGTTAAACATTAAGAAAAAAAAGTTGCTGTTTCAAAAAAATATTATATATATTAAAATATTATATAAAAAATATTATATATATTAATTCAACTAAATATACATTGAGAAACTCATTTAGTTGAATCAATTAATTTCTTGTATAGATATGGACAAAACAAATCTTTAGTTGATGCAATAAAATAATTTATTTGAAGCCAAACATTTGGTTATTGTAAACAACTTTATCAGATGTCAATTATCATAGAAATGAGTAAAATTTATAAATACTTTGTTTTAACTAAATTATTATTTTATTGTATCAACCAAGGATTTGTTTGTCCATATCTAAACAAGAAACTAATTAAATTAATTCAACTAAATGGGTTTCTTGGATGAGCGGTCACCAGCTGTTAAGCAAATATTTGTTAATTCAAACAAATAACATGTTTTTAATTACAAGATTTTGTTTGTTAATCTAAATATATAAATATTTGAAATAAATAATCATTATGAAATTAAATGCATTTAATCAAGTTAATAAATTTTTTTTCTCTCTTAGTGTACACATTAATTATAAGATGTAAAAGTTCTTTAAAAAGTTCGAGCGATGAAGATATATTATTTTTCTATATTTAGTTGCAATAAACGAAGTCAGCGTCCTTTCTCGAAAGGAATGTTCGGGCGTAGCAGGTGAAGAATCAACATGAATGAAATTACTGTTCGCCAGTTATACTTTCGGAAGGAAGAACGAAGAAGATACGATATGACTCCGTCGTTTTCGAAGAACGATATCGAATGTTAAGAGGCACGTAGTGGGAAAATACACTTTCTCCGTGAGCGTTGGTCGACCCACATTCTGGAATCGTTCGCCATGTTCATCGATGCTGATGTCCGTTTCGATGAACGCGATGGCGTGCTCTAATGCACGTATCTCAAAGGAATCAAGGTCACTCTCACGATTCTCCGCGCTAGAATCCGACAGATGCTTTTAGATCGTAGAACGGAAAATAACTAATTCTCATCTCATATTTTTTATTACGTTTTCAAGTTACTGTATGCACTGTCGTGTCGTGTAATCACATGTTATTGCGCGACGTCAATTTAATTTAATTGAGAAATTCATAAATCATTTTTCCTCTACTGCAGAAGGAGGCTAGTGAACTTAAAGTAATTATTTTGGAGAAACCTTTCATGATTAAGAAATATCTTGATTTAATTATTCGACGTTTTCTCAATGCCTAAGCGCGGCATGGTTAACCATAAACGGTTATGAACAACTGAGAGAAAGAGCGAATGCCAAATATACCATACATGGCGTATGGTAAAACGTGGTTACACGCAATGGTGCGCACAATATCCCCCTACATAAGTTAATGTATATATGGGAGTTTCTATTTGTTTAGAAGTACGTCATTATGACACATACACCAATTTTGTTACGCATTGATACGCATATCGGCCTCCAAAATATCAGGAAAATACAAAACACAATACAAAATACGTTTACTTCTGATACACAGATTGTTTGAGTAATAGGTCGAAGAAGTTATCGCCTTGAAAGAGTATGATATACACTTCGTCCAAATTGCGGACAATTACGTCTACGTGCGAAACTGCTCGCGCGTGTTCTGGAACACATTACATCCACGTATTTGATTATGTGAATGTTGAGATGCTATTAAGCATTGATTGCGTATTACATGGATGATACTTGGGAAGCGTATTCAACACCTTGTCTAATGAGTTCTCACGTACCTTCGCATAATATCACATTCAGTCACATCGAAGATTTTCATTAGTTTCAGTTCTTGATTTTTGCTTCCCTCTTCTTCAATTCTAAACAAGAGGGAAAATGGATAAATTTAGGAAAACAAGATTATTACGTTGAAGTCAAAAACAAGTTGAACTGAATGTACCTTTTTACATCAAAGAACATGTTCTATTATGCGGGGTCTACAATAGAAGTTATAGTGGTCATAGGGTCTTAAGTCGTAGAAAATTGACCAATCAGTCGATTATTCTTCTCTCATATTGGACAGTGATTGATTAATTTTCTATGACTTAAGGCATTACGACCGCTATGACTATTGTAGATCCCGCGTTAGTGGTCGATTTATCTCCAGATACACCTTGTATATTCAAATGCATTCAAGATATTAGTTGTATTTAAATTTTTATTATCCACGGAAAAGATAATTCACAAGCAGGAAAAGATGCTGTTACGTCATTTTATACCTTAGATAATAATGGATTTTTAGGAAAACAAGATTACGAAACTCAAAAGTAAATTGAATTGTACAAAAGAAAAAAATGTACAAAAGAAGGTACTTCATCAGGGTCTTGTCGATTTGTCTCTAGATTATATCATAAATTCAGATGTATTCAAGATAATTATTACTTGCATTTAAATTTTTGTCAAACCCATAACATAATTTTCGAGAAAGACAAGATGCTAATACGTTCCTGTATAATACTTTACATCTATATCATAAATACTTAATCTAAAAAAAACGAATTTGGCATGTAAAATACTCCATTTAAAATCTTAATAAAAATATACTCATTCGATGCGTTTCTACTCAAAACGAAAGAATCTGGCAGAAAAGTACAGTGGTCAGCCTTATGAATTAAGTTATTAAAGTTGGAGACTTTTAAAGACTAAGATATCTGTTATCCCGACTCAATTTAGCGCTATGTATATGTTCTGCTTTAATTATACAAATTTATACAAACTGCTCTAAAGTTTCTAATTTAACGCTTAATAATATGATTCACGAAGCCGCGTTTTTTTTGCGATTCTTTCGTTTTAAATGAAAATATCGAATAAATATATTTTTATTAAGATTTTAGGTGGGATGAGGTATTCTAAATAATTATCAATTATTGAATTTTTAGGGAAATAAGATCGCGCTGAAGCTAAAAAAAAAGTATATAAATAAAAAGTATAAAAATAAAGTATAAAACAGAATGTCTTGTCAATTTCTTTCTTTCTTATATATTCAACTGCATTTCAGATAATTACTATTTGCATATAAATTTTTATTAAACCAACAATGAAATAGTTCTCAAACAGGATGCTAATACATCCCTGCAAACAAATACTTAAACAACCTTGAAAATTTCTATGAACGTAATAAGACGAAGACAGTAAATAACGTGAAACCAACGACCGTACATACGATGGCGTTGTCCAAGCAGATATTTTAAATAATCAAGGTCAATACGCATTCCTTTAGAACTTTCCACGGACGTTTTACCATGCTAAACAATCGTCATCCACTTTTCCCTCTCGCAATAGGTTCGACTAACAGACACGTAGCCGCGGATGAATGGAACATACAAAAAAAATAGAAAAGCGTATCGAACTTATTAGCGTATCAATTGCTATATATACTGTACAATTGTGATGAAACATTTGAAAACGGGAATCCCAGCATTCCCCAGCTTAAGATTATCTCAAGACTATTTTTGTCGTGTCTCTCGATAACATTAATATATAATCAACGCACGCACGCAGACGTGCTACATCACGACGTAGATCATCAAGATCACATCAAATTAAAAAAGTCGGCTCGTTTTTTATTCTGAATTAAATTTTCTAAATTCAACAGGCAAATTAAAAAAGAGAGAAGATATTTAGAACATTAGTTTTACGTATTTCAAAGAGAAACTTTATCTCGCAATACAGAGATTACTTACACTACTAATTCCAAATTGCCTACGCTACATACAACATTTTACTTAATATTATTTAATTTCTCTCCAGAAAAATGTTCTTGCGTGCGTACGTATTTGTGTTATTTTTCTAATTATATTTCTTTCTTTTGACTGAAGTACAATAAAATATATATAAAACTTATGTACGAGTTGTATATTCTCATTAGAGACTTTATTGTAAATTGTATTTTTAATATTGAGAATCTTGTTTCTTTTTGAATAAATTAAAATATCATTATTCTTGATCGTTAACTCTTTCGCTTTCTGAACAAGTTTTCAATAATCGAATACGAAATCATTAACATCAAAAAAAATATATATATCTGGCATCATAGCCTGTAAAAAAATTTACTGCTTCAAGATAATATTAACACTAGACCTTTCGAATGAATTCTATGCAACTTTAATTGTAAATTTCTATGATCATTGGCATATACATCGAATACTATACATCGAATTCGATATGGGAATGCATATATCAGTGGGAAGTTACCAAACAGGTACGAAGAAAGTTTCTTGTAAATCAAAGAGGGGAGTGAAATAAATGGCGAGCGTTTGAGAGGAATCCGATGAGAGTTTCGAGGAGGGTCTTTCTCCTCCTTGGTTCCTTCTCGTGTGAAATTAGCTACGCGTGGCTGAGAGATTTTATTAACATTTCTCTACAGTATAATGTCCGAGTTCCTATCACTCTCGATCTCAAAGCGCTTGCTTGGCGAACGAAACGAAAGATTTCACTAATCTTCGTTAAAGATAATCTTCTCTGTGCGCTGCGCTGTATCATGGAATATAATTGAGAAAAGAAAAAAACCTAGAATTATTAAAAATTAAAATTTTTATGCCTTAGATATGTTATAGATATGTTTATATGAATAATACAAATTGCGATATAAAATACAGTATTATTAATATATTTTACTGCTGCGCAATATTTCTAATTATAAATGTACAGTTATAATTTTTTTATTATTATTTATTAGAATTATTAATAGAAATGTTAATACTTAATTTTTCTCTATAATATTTTTTCTTTATAATTTTTTATTTAATATTATTATTATTATTGAGACATACAATAACACTCGTTTAATTGTTTAATATCATTTCTATCTAGATTTTCAGGAATTTATTTTTTGAAAATACAGTTTTTATATATATATATATATATATACAAAATTGATTCAAGATTTTTCGTCATTCCTTCGTTCGTGCTCGAAATAATAGCGCAATTTATGTTGAGCTCGTAGATCGTGCAACAGATTACGATGTACTTTATGTAACCTTTAAAAGCTAGAACATGTTTTGTGATCTAAATTATTTAACACTACGCGTCTGCTCGTCATTACGAGGATTAATTCAATTAGTTACTTTCACTCGATCGTACGGCTGCATCACTAATTGCTCCGGATTATTAATTTAGAAAAGTGACAATTTTGCAATGATTTGGCACGATTTAAAAAAAGACAATAGGAATCTAAATTCCTCTAGATCTATCTTAAGAAGAGCAATTGTAAGAAATACTTTCTGGTAAAAATAAGAATTGTTTAATATGCATTTATACAAATTATACAAATTGTACAACTTACTACAAATTTATGAGTAGTCATTATTTAGCGGAGAAACAACCTCATAAATATAATATTTGAAATGTAGATTCTCATAACACGCTGTTTTTGTAATAATAAACCTGAGAAATATGAATGACGAAGTCATTCAACTCTGACAGAGATAAACATCTAAAGCGACATTGCAATGACTCAAGACTATCGTATTTCATTAAAACAATAATTGATTGATTTAAATAAGAGGGAGGAAGAGAAAAAGAGAAAGAGAGAGAGAGAGAGAGACAGAGAGAGAAAAATTATCAGTTTTTAAAATTTCAATTTACAAATCCAAGCAAACTTGACTTATATTACATAATCACACTGTCACGTCTCGATAGTCCTTGACCGTCTCGAGTTGTAATAGTTTCATTAATCTGTTCTATTATGAAGTCACAGTTACGAATGTTTATTCATTCCAATATACTAATTATATATAAAAGTTGGCAATACTTGATAATTTGAATAAATTAAAGACACTACGTATACGATTGAATAGGAAAGTCGATTGGTCGACACTCTGGATAATCGGACAGTCACCCGCATTTCTAACGATAAATCATTTGTAATTGTCAGAGAAAGCTGATTCCTGTATCAAAGTTGAGCACGAATTATCCTCACGCTGAAAATGTTCTTTATTTTCGAGAAAAAATTAGTTCTTCTCGTTGCGTCAAAATATTTGGTTCCGGTTAGCGTCGTAAAATTTGTTTCTGCTTTTGTGAACTCGAATCAGGACTGCGCGAAATGGAGAAGACGTCCAACTGGTAACACAGTTAAAAACAAGTATGTAGTACGTAATCACTCAACTTTTACCGACTCGCATTTGGATATCGAGGGCATGCCGTTCTCGTCACGGAGAAACTGACCGCTTCATCGTCGAAGGAAGGGTCGATTATTTATCTTGCGCAGTTATCAGGTTCTTCGCGATATTTATCTTTATTAATCCTTATGATGTCGAAATTATGCAAATCAGATCTCAAACAGCGCGATACTAATATCCGTTACCAATGTAAATTAACTTTAATCTTGGTTCAACTTACTCTTCGTCTTTTCCTAATTCTAAAGAAGAATTCTTAGAGAAAGACGAAGAGCAAGTTGAACCGAAATTAACGTTAATCTACGTTGGTGGAAATAGAAATAAGTCTCTTATAAATTAAATTTTATATAAATTAAACGTTAAACTAATCTTTTATAATGTATGTGCATTCGTTTAAAATAATCTTCCCTAAAGGATACAATGACAATTGAAATGTGTTAGAAAGATGTATACAAGGTGAAGAACAAGTTGGAACTGCAATTAAGATGTATATAAGATAAAATTATATATAAAAAATTACTTTAAAACAAAATACTTCACAATATTAAATCTCATAGAATCGTACATGTGAAAACACAACCAATAGGAGATAAGTGCCTTTAATGGTTTAACTGGATTTTAAATTGTTTGTATAATTCTATGTAAATTTATATACAAAATTATATATTATAATTTATATACTAGAGAAGAAGGTAGTATTATGATCAGAATGGCCCCTCTTAACATTTCTGCTATTAAGTGGCAAATTTTGGAATGATTACTTATGAAATTATTTACTCAGGAGCTTTACATCATGACGCTAATATGCCAATAATGCCAATACACAATAATCACCATTTATAGCGAATTTTTATTCTCAAGCATTTTGAAATTTTTTAAGGTATATTTCAGCATAATTACACATATCTCATCATTCTTCTTGACTATATTATCATATATATGTTTGAATGTGTTCTTTATTATTTAACATTTTATTTCGCTGTATAAACATTTCAAATTATGCAAAGTTAAACAATAATATGGCATTTTGTTAATGTATCCTCTTATGCTGATTGCTGACTTATTGAGGTTCTTTATCGAGATTTTCATAACAAAATAATTATTCCATAAATCGATTGTAGATCTACTGTTAATCTATATAGTTTATATTATATGTATTATATGTAGTTTATATTATATCTAGATTTCTACTGAACAACTTATATGCGATAGAAATTATATGAACATATGTATATTTGCATAATTTGAATATACAATATTTGATTTTTTATGTAATTTTGTAATAAAATATTAGTTTTTAAACAAATCAATTTTTTATATCTGTTTTTGTGGAAAGCCATATTATCATGCCTGTTTTTTCTTTGATCCATTATGTAGTGTCGCTATTTTTATAAATAACGTTCTTAGTAATAAATATTTCTATTAACTTTGAGTTCAGAATCGATTGAACAACTTTTGACAAATGTAATTGTTAAATTTAAAATTTAAATATTAATTATTAATTGAATTATTGTACAAAATGTAAGTGAGAAATGTAAGTGCCTTACATTTCATAACTATCTTCTCCTCTATGATAAAAAATAGTGTGAATTCATATACTACTATAAAAAATAATTTGCATTTTACGGCAGAATCTATCAGGATAAAATAAGAAATATTTTGCAAATTATTCATTTTTCTCTTGATCTTTTAATATTATTTATTTTTATTTATTTTAATATTTATCATTTTAATTACTTTTATGTGTAAAATAACTAGGAAAAATAAAAAATATAATAATAAATTTATATAAACGAGATATATACATGCATTATTATCCTTTGAAAAATTACTAATAGGATCTCGTTGAATAAAGATGTTTTAAAAATGTATTGCATATATTTTATTCTCAAACTTTATTTCTCAAACTTGCAAAACTTTTATTTGAAAAATGTTTTTTAAAAAATAATTTATTTTTTATATATTTAACAATCTCGACACGTTTTTTTCTTTAATATTTTCTTTATATATTCTTTCTTTATATAATATTTTCTTTATATATTTTATAATTTATTAATTAAAATATTTAAAAATATTAAAATCACACTATAGCATTTTCTTAACAAAAAATCTTCATTGTTTCGCACCTTTGTTAAAATCAATAATATATTAATAAAAGAGATTAGTATGGCAGTGTCGACGACCCGTCATGCCTTATTCTTCTCTCCTCAAGGATCTTTGTCGATACATCTGCGCGATACCGCAAGCCTTGGAATTGCTGCACGATTCGACTACAGAATGAGGCAACGTCGATGATCGTTATGTGCGTTGCGATGTCTCTTTTAACGTCCTCGGAACAGTTTTAGCAGGCTTGTACGACGTTCGTTTGCGAATAGCATTTACAGAAAAAAAAAACGCGGAAACACCTTGTACAAATCAAGGAAAAGATAAACCGATTCCGGTTACTTTTTCTTTTTTTTCTCTTAGCGAAAGTATCAGTCTGCAAGTTCGATTTCGCCAACCTTAAATTGTCGAGAAAATCCTATAGGATTCTTTCCTCGATACAGGCACAAAAAAAAATAATCATGATTAAATTAACTCAATTAACAAAGTATGTTATTGGTTAAGCTTTGGTAAAAAACACAAAATTTCTGACAACTATAACGCAAATATATATTTTGGTATGCAATTAGAATTTGAGTATATTAGTTAGAATTAATGCATATATATCTAATCTGATATACAGATCTGAAAATAATAAATAATGAAAATAATAAATTCTGTTGGACTATCAAAAATGATCATAGGAATTCTAAGTACGATAAGCAATGTTGCAAAAAAAAACTTAATATTCTAGCAAATAGTTTACATAATTATTTTGATGGTTTAACAGAATTATTTCTAGATCTGTATCTAGCTTTTAAATTTTTAGATATTTCAACAAAACGTGCTATCCTCAATGAATTCCGAATTTTGTATTCAAATTAGAAATTGTATATTGAAAAAAAAAATCTTAATTTCAAAGAAATATTTCTTTGCTCGTATTCAAAAAAATTATTTCTTTGAAAGAAATTTTCATTGATCTAAAGAAATAATTTTTTTTAATACAAGCAAAGAAAAATTTCTTTGAAATCTTCCTAGATATTTTTTAGTGTAAGAATTATTTCTAAATCGTCTCAATCTATTTTTTTTAAATATACTGCTAGTTTTGATGAATCTATTATAATATTCGGGAAAACATAAACCTTGGAAAGAATTGTATTTGAATAAAATTTAAACACATATTATCCTGTGCCACAACAGAGAAAGTTCTCTACATCTATCGCGTGTATTTGGAAAGCATATATTTATCCGCGTTTTTGGAAGACACAAAGATATTGAACAACTTCCTGTTATGAAATACAACGTTTTTGTATTTATTTGTAGAACTGTTCAAATAATTTTTTCTCACGATAATGACAATGAAAAAAGAGAGAATAAAGAATTGTTCTTTTTGTCCTAATTAGTTTAAAGTTCAAAACCGTTAATAAATGTCACATTGAAAATATATTTCTATCGCGAAATTTCTATAAAAATCTATTTAATTATAATATTACATATTTTGTCATAAAAGTAACTATTGTTCTATATTTATCTTTACTTATTTGCTTATCTTTACAATTGTTTGAAGATAAGATTACCGTAAATTTGATTTTGCAACTGCTTATGTTTAAACATAAATATATGATAATCATCATTTGACATATAATTTATAGCGAGAAAGCGGATGTTGCCAGTATGAAAGTAAACTATGGATAATATCCGGAACTAGCGGATTAAATTACTATGTCTCGAGGTTACTTCTTCGTAAAGGTTAAAGATTGTTTCGAAATAGGAAATACTCTCTTAACTCTTAAGAAAGAGTTAAAGAAAGAAAGAGTTAAATAATTATAAATATTGAATAAAGCAATATTAATTTTTTTAAAGTTAATTCATCTTTTCATATAATTTTTCTTTTATAGTCTTCGTTAATGAATAAATTTACGATAGGAAAGAAAAATATTTATTATTATATAATTATAAGTTTGGCTCTTGGAAATTAGCACTGTACTATGCGCAATAAACTTCAATATTATTAAATTGTATCTCTCGTATTTAATTAATAATTCGTATACATGTTTCGGCTAATTTTTTAGTGAAATACATAAATAAGCAATAAGAATATAAAACGACAGTATCCATATATTTTCGCCATTTATTATCCGCAATGTTTCCATGTGAGATGGTCAATCAACTATTTATTGGAGAGAAGACGCAACCAATTGACAATTGAATAGTGCAATAGTAATTAAGCGCCTCCATCAAAACACTGTTGATAAACGTCATAATATAATAATTTAGTCCATTAATAATTAAAATAGTTTCGCAATAAAATTTTTGTTCGTATTTCAGCACTAAAGTAAACTGCTGTCTCATCACATTTAATTTTCACAGTTTAAAATGTTTAAATTTGATGGTTAAATCACTGTTGCACCATCCAGCTAGTCAATTGATTACGTCTTCTTTCCAATAAATAGTTGATTGACCACCTCACATGGAAACATTGCGGATCTTAAATAGTGAAAACATGTGGATATTATCGTTTTATATTTATTGTTTATCACGGATTCATTTATATGTATACTAAAAAGTTAGCCGAAATATATATACGAATTATTAATTAATTAAATAACATATAATTTAATAATATTGAAATTATCGCGCATATAGTATATAGCTAATTTCCAAGAGCCAAACTTATTATAATTATATTTTTTATATTAGAAAATTAAAATTATCATTCGTATTTATTACTATGTTAAATTATTTAAAAATAATTAATATTGGTCATTGAAAATTGATTGAACAGAGAGTCGGACCGAAATTACATTCCGGAAATTTCAGACCGGTTACGGTTATGATCCAAGATTCTATCCAACTTTCGGTGTCGATTCCAATCTTTGCAATAACGGTGACTATTACAGGTGTATAATTACTGAAAACCGAAACTGAAAAGAACTAAAAAAAATTGAAATCCAAATACTCTCGATAACCTATTACTGTAAAAATAATAAAATCAAAAGTTGGAATTAACTTGGTTTCGTCGTTATCCAAATCGAAATTTGTCGATTTGAGTTCTTGTTATTAAATATACATAACATTTATACATAACATTTAAAAATGTTATAAAATTGTATTGTATTATCTACATATAATTTCTAAAATTCTTTTTAAATAATGTTCGTTTATACAATTCCATATGTTACGCAATATTAAGAATTCTCTATATAATGTTATAAGTATTCATTTCATTTATACTAAGAAACCTTCATAAAATGATGTCATCATCGTCATCATTATGTCTTATCACACAATCTAAGCAATTTTAAATGCCAGTCCTATCCCTATATAGCTTCATGAATTACGTCGGTGACTATATACCATATCGCGTCTCCAGAGTATTCATCATGCATAAGACGCATCATTTGACGCACTTCAGGGTGCATATGAATCCAATGTATATACTCGCGTCATTCATGCGTCTGAATTAAATATCTCTAAATTAGATGTATCAAATTCAGATGTTCATTAGCAATAGTTTGCACATATATATATATATATATATATATATATATATACATATATATATATATATATATGTGTGTGTGTGT
>Ga0157364_1005281_pt1 | contig 13114 bp, 7 predicted proteins | sample AttsexASBM2_FD_111476 | JGI IMG/M metagenome (GOLD analysis project Ga0157364, IMG submission 111476) | Fungus gardens microbial communities from leaf cutter ant in Ribeirão Preto, State of São Paulo, Brazil - Atta sexdens ASBM2 | ecosystem: Host-associated > Fungi > Mycelium > Unclassified ... | reverse complement strand
TTTCCCCCTCTTTCTCGTTTATTTCTTGTTTCGTAATCTCGCAAATATGTCGTCAGAAAGTTAGTCACGATCTTTGTTTTAATAAAGGCGGATGGAATGAAAGTGAGTATAAAACTTGGAGAGTTAAGAACTTCGCTCGTTCCCTTTCACAGCGATTTGGTACAAAGAAACATTAAATTTTTTTCAGCTTTGCTTCAAACCGGTCGCTTTTGCGGATTTTAATGGGCTTCTGCCTTCGACTCGCTTGGCATCCGTTTTCCTAACGCAGCAATGACGAGAATGGAAAGGAAATAGCGAAGGGAATAAGAGGGGCGAGAGAGAAAGTGACAAGGGAGAGGTAGAAGCTACGTTAACAACACGAAAGAACCGTGGATCCCTTTGCATTTATATGGAGTAACCTTACGGGGCCGAACAGTCAACTTGGATCTGTGGCTAAAAGGAAACTTAAGAAACATAAAGTAACTTCGCCTTTCCGCTCTTTCCTTTCTTCTACGTATTTTCCTCCGCTCGTCTGTCAGCGGTCTCTCGTGCTTTACCTACGCGGCAACCATTTGCACAAAGCTTTCCGGATTGCATTATGACGCGAGAGGTTACTTAGCACTACGCAACATACAAACTTTAAAGACGTGCAATTATTTCGTTTCCGCTATCGTATATCACGTAAACATAGTAGTTATTTCCATGCTCTCTACAAATATAAAATGTGCAATAAGTTTTGACCGATATGTCAACTTTGTTTAATGAATTTTTTTATCAATCTAAAATCAACTTTATCTTGAAAATATTTCAAAGCTGTAATTTATAATTTATTTATTGATAAATGATGATAATCTTAAAAATGGTTTTTAATTTATTGAAGAATCTATTGTTAAAATTAAAATTAAAAATGCTGTAGTCTCCTTATTATACTTGATATAAGGGTGTCGCAGTCGCGGTAGTGGCTTCGAGTTTAGCAGTAAGAAATTCTTGTGCACCCCTCGTATCCAGAGAGATCAGAAAGTTACGCTGGAGAAACACTGATGAACATTTAAGTGGAAACTAGAGCCATCGAGAGACACAAGACGTCGAGAGAAAGGGGGCGGGGGAAGTAGATGGAAAGCGCGCGGCAGAGAAAGTGAGACGAGGGAAGCGGGGAAATGGAGGAACGCGAGTCTGGATACAAAATCAAGCCTGGCGCGGGAACATGTGATTCGTCGCTGCTAATCTGCATGCTGAGTCGAGAACGTGACGCCATTGAATATTTAAGACGGCCGAAGCCGAGAGAGCACCCCCTTGCGCGTTGCAACAGCTTCTGTCGCCGCGGTAGCGGTGCACCCTCCGTCACTCTATTGCGCAAGGGGTTTGCTTCGGTCCCTGGCACACGACCTAACCTCCCCGTTCTTCGCCTTTGCGAGTAAGAGGCGAGCAAGCCTCGAGACTTCCTGGTTTTCATATGCAAATGCAACCCAACGTAGCGAAGCCGTTTACAACGGCGACGGTGCGCGTGTGCGAGATCGCGAGGGTGCGTTCTACGAATGTGCGCAGATTTCTATCTGTATATGTATATATGTGCGAGCAACTTCGTATGTTGGGGTACTATACGACGAGTATCCTACGACATTACCGGTAAGAGGAAACTTCAGCAGCGAGAGAACCTTCGATGACGGAGACCAACATCTCTTATCTCGAAACTTTCGTGAAGAGATAATAGAGTGAAATAGAAAAATTTCTCTTGCAACAGATGGATCTTTTGGAAGAGAGATCGTCGTCTTTAGCACTCCCTTTCTCTTTTGATGATTGTATTTTAAGGTCCAATAGATATATAGATAGCAGCGGTTCGTGTTTTTGCTAGGTTCTAATTAATTCCTGAACATAGATAGGCACAAAAGGTTTTCCGGACTGAAATGTCGCCGTGACGACTTTTATTGCTCTTTAATTAATGCTATTCGAAAAGTAGAAAGAGCTTAGTTAAAAGAAAATACGAGGGCTCTAAAGGAAACAGAAAACATTCTGTATACATGTGTCCTATATACCAGATTATTCTTATTTAGATGTTTGATGTAGTTGATAAGAAGTGGAGCTCGTTAAAACACGGCAAGAGGAAATAAAATATAGATAAAAGATGCAGCGTCTATTGGGTGGCTTTCATCGTTGAAATATCGATTTTTTTGTAATTTACAATATCGTGGCGTTAATCGATCAAGTCCTCGAAAACCAAAGAAGGCGAAGATAAGCTGCGAAGATTGACGTTTACCGCAAAACAGAAAAGACAAGAAAATCGACGTAGCTTTGACGGCCTTGCTGTCAATTTGAATGCCGATGAAATACTTATTTCCGGAACGAAAAGCAGAAGAGAAGACTCAGAAGAGCGGACCGGTACGCAAAGCGTTGTTTTTCGCCGATAAATTCGACGATGAAATCGAACGAGGCGGTCGTCCTCGTCTACTCTCAACTCGAGAGCTCGCGGCGTGATGGTCGCTATCGTAACTCGAACACGATCGTAAAAGCGCTTACGCGACGTTACGTCCGGATTGAATGCAACGTGCTGATGCAGAAGAAATACGAAACGAAGAAGACTTCGGGCTAAGCGTCTCTCGCGAGCATCGTTTTCTGTAGTTAGCCGCTTCATAATTCTTGTAATGTATATGCGCGAATATTTTTAAGGGGATACTGGAACGATACACAACCAGTAATTGAAAATTAATTATATTTGATCGGTAAAACAGATGACATTAGCATCTTTTTAACTGATCTCAAAGTAGCAAGCTGTCAAACAATTTCTGATTCAGCAGAGTTCATTCACTTGGATGGTTTTCGTGGTTCAAATTACATGAGGCACTCGCGTTGAAAGTCCCGATAGAACTCTTGCTGCTGCTGCTGGCCACGATAAAACCACGTTTCCCGCGCGCGAAAGCTGCCGCGTGTACATTTTACCGGCGAAAATAGCGGATGCTCCAGTCAAACGATCAGGGATTACAGGCGGGAACCGCGGATGGATTGACGCGCGATACCGTGAGCACGGCGCGATTCGAGCGTGGAATTATACGCGTATGCAAAAGTTCTCGACGTTGTAAAAGCGCGTGGTATCACGGCTCGTTCTGCATATGTATGCATTTAGCTGCGTTTTTCAGGTCATGTAAAGAGTATCGTACAACTATCGTGGACTATTTGGCGGTATTTCTTGCGGACTGAGCGAAATTACAATTCCGCAAGAGAAGATTTTCAGATAGGAAAAACAAATATTGTCAAAAAACCGAACGTTTCTATCGAACTCGAATGTAGTAAATTAATAAAAAGGTCGCGACTATCGAATAGCTAATTGTAAAAATGTTATACCAATTCCAAGTTTCATCGCAAGCGCGTATTCGTCAATTCAGGCGAGAAACACTATGAAAGTACGTAACCTTCTTAAAAACGTAGTGAAGAACTTGAAATACAAACTCGTGTAGTAAAAGTTCTGTAGAGATAAATAGGGAGATCTAATCTACGCGCATACCTGAAGGAAAATTCGCTAAGGGTCAGGATGCCATGGAGAAGCATCTCGCGAGCTGCGGAAATTTATTAAATATTTCTTAGCGTATTTCATTTCATTATCTCTCCCGCCGGGACTCGCATTCCTCGAAGGACATTCGAGCGACTACCAGCGTATTACCGCCTACGATAAAATTAGTACGTGTACATTATCGTTGTTCCGACATGTATTCGTTACATAATTTACAATGTTGCAAATTTCCTTCTCTCATATCATTATAAATGTACGCAAGGAGAACAAGGCCTCTTCTTGTAAATTTTGGTAAGGACAATTAATTCATGAAAATTAGTTTTTTTTACATGAATAGTTAAACGCTTATTGGCTAATGTGTGGCTCATGTCTGCATTATTCTTAAAAACAATTAGAAGCTGAAGATCTTTAAATAGGTTTCAAGATGTGTGCGTGTGCGCGCGCGCGCGCGCGTGTGTGTGTGTGTGTGTGTGTGTATCTATTTTGTATAAATAAATTTTTATCTCTCCCCTTGAACTGAAATTTTCAATATACCTACTATATCATTACTTTTACGTATATGAACAATTATTGCATTTAGACAGTTTATATTTTTTTACAGATATTACAAACATGATCACACATAGTATACATGAATGTACAATTATTTATATTAATGTAGATTGAATCATTACGATCGTAGATAGGGCGATGGAATAAAATTGTAATCAAAAGAATATCGATCACACACACACACACACACACACACACACACACACACGCACGCACGCACGCACGCACGCACACACACACACACACACACACACACACACACACACACACACACACACACACACACACACGTGTATAAATTTGTCACTGATTCGAAGAGGGAATCGCGTTGTTAGATTGGAATTTTCGGATCGGTGGACCAGCATATGAAGATGGGTCGTTGGGTCGATGTGTCGGTGACCTCGTAGTATGCTCCTCGGAACTTCGGCATGTTACTTCGACACAGAAGGTCTGCAATCCCCGTGTAAAATTAAACCTCTCCTTGAAGCCGGAGCCGGATTTATACGATAGCTAAATATGAGCCGGGATCGTCGCCATTCTCAGAGACCGTCACCCCTTTTCCGTAGGGGCGGCGTTGGCGGCGATGTCGGGCGAGTTCCGCCACTTTCGTACGGTGTGCGCGCGAAGGGGATAATTTGTGAACGACGTGGAATTGCTGGGAAATAGGAGACGAGAGACTACTATAGCACGCAACCTTCGTCTCTCCTCGTGCCCCGCATCTGCCTACTTCGGTCGCAATGTCGGTATTAGCGGGGAGGTATTCAGGGAAGTGTTTGCTCGTAGGTGTTCTCGAATGCGCGAACAGCATGCTGGGAAAAACGACGAGTAGACAGAGAAGGAGAAGTTAGAAGATAGTGAAAAGGCAATAGATAGAGCGAGATAGTATGGAGAATACGTGACGCGGAGAGAGAATACGTGGCAAGAACGCAAAAGGTGTACGGAGATCGGAAGTCGTGCAGCGAACGTTGCGTGAGACATGAAGATGGCACGACGTCAATACTATTGCCTGTCGATTTACATTCGATATGTTCCAATATACCGACTTGACTCGCGAACGTGCGCTAGCCGAAGGCTCATACTTGGCAAATCCGCTTCCCCGGAATTCTAAAGTGATACGCGAGATCAGATTTGCTACAATAAACCCGATTCCTCTCATCCGATGCGTAATGATGTAAGTCGAGGCCTTGGAACGTAACGATGCGAAGCGCGAGACGATGCTTATGAATAATTCAGCGTGCATGGCACGCCGTGGAGGCTCGTACAGAACTATCGCCGCAAACATAGACGGTGTACTATTTGCCGCGTAATTAGCTTCAGAACATCCTGATCATTGCTTTCAGACTATTCGAGGTATTTGTACGCTAATCATGGACGGATACGCTTATATGAGCATTCGCGAAAGACATACAATCCGGGATACCGGAAACTCTGGACTCTCTGATTTATCATCCAATATTTGAGTGCGGAGCTTTTCAATCAGGGCCCAAGGTTTACACAACAGCCCGCGGCTGTGTTCGACTTGATTCAATGGCGTAGCCGAAGCCGTGTAGACGGAAGCAGAGACAAACAACCTCCGTAACTATCTCTGTCCCTTCTTCCTTTTTCTTCGCCGTTCCGCCCGCGGACGCACCTTCAATCTGTTCTACTATCACAGACTCATGGAACGCTCCGGTCGAGTCGCGAGAAAAAAAAACAGAGCGCAATCATTATCTTTTGTCACATGAAATGTGGCAGAAAGCTGGAAAATTTCTTTGCGAAAGGAGAATTCTTCAAAGGAATAAAATCCGTGCAATAAATATTTCATAGTTTCTTATAAAAATCGATAGAGAAAAGAGAATATAACGATATTAGTATTGGGAGACTTTCCTGTACTTTTGGTAGGTTTTAGGCATAATAGATATAAACTGACTATAGCGTTCCCTGGACTTAACATCTGTGTTTTATTAGAAAAAAATTGAATCAATTCGATACTTATTTTAGAAAGAAAGAGCGATATGGTTTAAATTACCTCACTTTTTCTGATTATATAACTGACAATATAACTTCTCTCTCTCTCTCTCTCTCTCTCTCTCTCTCTCGTAGAAATGTGCAATCTATTTTTATTACAGTAAATTTTATAATATACTGAAGCTCGCGCCTTTCTTATATTACACTATAGAAAACTGCGACTTGAAGAAAAGGAAAAAAAACAAATACTTGTCTTTTTCTATTTCCTACACAGCATTAGCCAATTGATAAGTCCCTGATAAAGAAAACAGCACTTTTCCGAAACATAATAAGTGTAGTAAGCCTTAAGACGTAAGAAATCAATCAGTTATAATCGCTATTCTCCTCATAATCAACTATGATTAGCCAATATCTTATTGCTTAAAACTTGCGCCTACTGTGATTTAGGATTCAGAGCGTGTCATTATTTAGGAATTAGGGCACGCTCCAGTATATTATAGAACTCACTGTTTTATTAAGTTTATGATATTACGTTGCTTCCATTAATGAAACTCACTTCTTAAATTTCTTGTAAGTATATTATAACGCGTACAAAATTTTCCGAGGAAAGCACGACGTCACATGCGTTTAAAAAGGTACCGACGATAACTTGTGGAAATGATGCTCGGACGCGTTGCACCTGCAACGTTGACGGTGTATCTCATCGCATGGGGGAAAAGGGAATATGGACGTCAAAATATATGGCGCCGCATGACAGCGCCGCAAAAAATAAGGGGGAATATGATAGTTGTGTAGCCTGCTATTTCAGAGCCGGGGGACGGGCATAGCGGGGAATGACGACGACGACGACGACGACGACGACGACGACGACGACGACGACGGCGATGGCGACGACGACGATGATGACGACGACGACGAGAGTAGGGGGTGTACGCGGGTGACAGGACAGTCGCAGTTGGAACGTCGGTGTTGCGTCGTCGTTCCCCAACGGAACAAAGACAGAGAAGATGAGGGGTGACAAGGACGCAGATAGAGGGTGAAACGCGCGACAACAAGGGGTTCTCTCGTTTCTGCGTGTGATGTATCCGCTACTATTCTGCAGGATAAGATCTTTGCAGGCGCACACATGTACACATAACGCGCGTCTGTAACTATGTCGAATGTCTAGAGATACACACGTAACGCAAATTTCACAAACAAGGTACCTACACGGAAATACAGGGTTGCTCGCGTCGGGCATCGCCGTCCTACGGATTTATTTAGCCTGGTTAATATCCAACGACCTTTAAATTAAAGGAGAAGGTATTTTCATGGTGACTAGTCGAAGGTATTAGGCAGGACGAGGATTTAATCCGCTTGACGTGCTCAGATCGTGTAATGTAATTAATAATTGCGGTGGGATTTACGGCGAATTGCGAGTTTCGAAATTAAAATTTATACGAACATAGAAATAGTTCCTTAAAAAGATGGAATTATAGAAGATCATAATTCTATCGGAGAAATGTTTGAGATAGGGAAAGTATATTCCATATCATTAATATGGAATATCTAGATTATTTGTACGCAAGAGATACGTTTTGAACAATTTCGATAATCTGAACTTCCAACTTTTCGTCAACGTAATAAGTTTACCTGTGTACGCGAGCGTACCCTCGGTTTATCAGCTACACGCTTTCCATTATAATTCTCATTCTAGGATCGAAAAATTTCATTTTATCCCCGTAAATAATGTTTCAGTAATATCGGGCGCTAGCGTCGACGTCGGACTTGCATTATTATCAATCACAGTGGCAGCGCCAGGCTGCGAGCAGATCGCACATAGACACACATACACATATCACTCTCACTCACACGTCGTCTGCGCTCTTCTATCGTCGCGTTCGTCGGCGCGTGAATAAGTAATCAGAGCCTGATGAAAAGTGTCGCCGCCGCGGGAATTTATGGGCATCGGGTGCGCGACCCGGAAGTGTCAACTTTCCAGCGTCACACTGTGGAGGTAGTCAGAGGTAGTATGATCAAACGCGAAATTTCCGGTAGCGTCCACCGTGAAAAACGCGACTTGACGTGACCGATGACGTTTAACAATGGATTATAAAAACTCCATTACTCATCTACTTGCACGTCGAAATTTTCCGTTAGTCCTGTTTCCTACGACGGTTCTCTGTGTTGACGAATAAACGTTAAGTACTTGGCGGAATAGACCGTAATTAAAATAAAGGGGAGAATTATCAAAAAAAGAAGGTGAATGAACGGGCGAATGAAACGCGTCGGCGACACTTATTCCGGTATTTGTCTCTGCGGAGAGACGCTGCAATCTCCTGTTGCTGCATTTCTCGTCCGTAACCATTTTGAGATCCCGTCTCACCAAGAAATTAAGAAGCGCCATTAAGCGCGCGATTGCTCGCTGAAACGGACGTACCTTGCGATGTTACGGAGGCGCGCATAGTAGACCCATCGGCGCCGTAGATCTCTCGCTAAAAAGTACAAAGGTTGACATAGAAATACTCTTAGCTTCAAAGAGAGTGACTGGAAGCGGCATCTTGGCAGAGAAGACAAGAAGAGTAAGAGAATGAGAGAGAGAGAGAGACTGAGATAAAGCGAGTTCTTTTAATAACGGTCTGGGCCGTCGTTACCGGGCCTCGCGAAGCTAGTGCTTTCTTAAGGCGGCTGGTAAAGTGCCCTTGGTACAGTGCTGCCGGCAATATCTTCCGATTACGGTTAAGTAAAGACCCAACCTTAACTTTCCACCTAACCAGAGTATTCGCTTTCTCCCCAGCTTCTTCCCCTCCCCCGTCCGGGGGGTCTAGACTCTGTTAAATCCGATAAGACAACCGTGCGCAACTCTACAGTCAAAATTGCAATCAAGTAACTATCTTAAACGAGGCCGCAAAGATTTGACGCAAAATGCGTCGATCACAAAGACAATAAATAATGTTCTTGATATCGATTAAAGTTCTTGAGATTTCATTGAATTATTGAAAGAGATCCGATTATTCGATTTAAATGGCGCGTAATCTAGATAAATTCTAGATAAATTCGTGCACTTGTTGCCGAATTAACGCGCTTAATTCACAATGACGAAAGTGGTTAGGAAGAAAAGAAAGAACAACGAAGAACGAATCGGGTAGTTGCACCACGATAGCGTTTCCATAAATCGAGTTTCTCCCCTCGGCCATTCAAGACGTGCCGGAGTGGGCAGCATCCGAAAGGAGTAGCGGTAATTTATTCTAATTGGATGAAGTACGGCCATTAATAAGCAATCCACGATGCTACCCGAAGGCGGCTCTGGTTGACGGGTAGATAAGCTATATCTTCCATATTCTTCCCGTCACGTTATTTTTGTCCTTTCTTTTCTTTTTTTCTTGCGCTCCCTTCTTCTTTTTCTTCTTCTTTTTCTCTCGTTCTAGATTTTCGCGTTGCACGAGCAACGGAGGAGAGGAGTGGAAACGAGCGCGAGGTGGCGGATCTTAATAGCACTTATTACTCTCGTCGGAGGCTTTCTGATATATTTCCTCTATTTTTCGTCCGCGGGGAAATCAGGCGCGTAATAGTGTATAATTAGTTATATGGTCCCTCCGTAACTTAGCCTGGTGTATTATGCACGATCAAAGTGACAGAGTGGCGCATAGCCTGCAAGTGAATGCAGCCTCCATTAGCCGCATACGCAGAAAATTGGGACGATATGTCTGGAATTTCCGAGGGCAGCGTATCCGTTATAGTTTCGACGCCTCGTTAAATTCGTACTCATCGACATGGTGTAACGCGGCGATCGTTCAATATATTAACCGTTTGAAGTTACATTTCATTACATTAGATTCGCCGAAATACCACGCGCTGAATTCATCGATGATGTGCGTGAATACTGTGTGTACATCAAAGGAATAAATAATATTGGATGATTGCAGCGCAGAACGGAAAACGAACGGTTCATTAATACGTCTCGCTGTCATTTATTCGGCAATTCCTCACGTACCGAAGCTCGCGATTTGAAATGATTGAAATGCAATCGCAATTTTTATTTAGTGTTTATTCGCTCTTGTTAATCGACAAAAAACTTTTCTGCAGTTTGTTATTTTTGTTTTCTTTTGTTATGTTTCATTTTGCCGTAAAGTGTAAGTGAGCTATCACGACAGAAAAGAAGTGGAGAAACGAATAGAAGGATTTTAGGACAGGCTCCTTAAGAAGGAGTGAAAATCTGTACGAGGACAAGAAATAATCGCGAGTGGATGTGGAGACCGGGCTGACGCGCGGGATTGGACACATAATATCATCGTTTTCGGTTATCTGCCGTGAGAGAGAAGATAGGAGGCGGTCGTGCGGAGGCGACTCAATAGAGGAAAGGGGCATCTTATCGAGAGAGAGCCTTGCCGGGAGAAACGTGTGGACTGAAGGGGTTCGAAGTTGGTAGGCGGGCGGATTTGCGGGAGCCTGGTTCCCAAGGGACTCCCTCAATTGCCTCGTCCCGCAATTATACGTTTGAGCGGAGCTACTATCTCCGTTAATGTGCTGGACTCCAAACTCGGGAGTCCAAGCAAGGCCAACTAATTCGAGGTATCGGCGCGGCGAAAGCACACTACCAATATACCGTCACCGTTGATGCTGCCGCCACCGCGAAATATTGCCCGTTATACCACGACCCCGAGGACCAAATGTGTATTTAGTTATAGCCTCTTTGATCCCGCGCTATCTCGATTACCAACGGGTGTGTGCGTCGCAATTTTCAAGTAGTATCGAGTACTTCCGAGCGTACGCCGAATGCCGTTGTGTGAAACACATCGCCGGAGAACACGATATTTTGATACTATCACAAGCGAAAATGTTTCCTTTAATGCAAATATCTTAGATTTAAACACGATAGTCAAATATAATGCACGTTTCAAATTATTTCCGATGCAAGAAACACGACGGTTTTCTGTAAAACGCGAGTCAAATAGAAAAGATTGAGATATCAAAATACAATTACTCTTTAACTTCTGTTCTCAAAAATCCCACTCTTCGAACAACAAAGAACAATTTTGCACAGATTTTATTTCATTTTTACTTTTATATTTTTAGCAGAAATATTTGGAAAACATGGTAGCGAAAAGTTGCAAAATTATATATTGACGGAAGGTTAAATGATATTCAGTTTTCCTCGATATCAAAAAATATATCTAGTTATAAAATTTTTGTGTCTCATTTCTTACATATAGTACTTCACGTTCTAAAATGATTATCGAACTTGCATCGACTAGGCAATATCATAACTATCCCGAGGAATATATTTCCGCCGTTATTATTACCTATGTATATCTCCGCCAGGAATAAAGCGGGAAGTACAAGTTCCACGAGGGAGGTTGATAAAAATTAACGGTCTCCCGTGAAAGAATTAACGACGGAAAGAGAGAAAAACCGTAAGGCGAAGAAAAAAAGGCGCCGCGCTTTAAGCGTTAATTAGGACGGCCAACAGATTATACTAATTCCCCCGCCGTAACGAAGGTTGTTAAAATCGTGACAAAAATGAGAGCGGGTAAAATAATGTGCGTATTTCTCGCTGCCTGAGCTGAACTCGTCCAATACCAGGGGCGCTTCCTGCATATGGATACATCGCCCTCCTGCTGGATTGAGATAACATAATAACCGCATTTACAGGAGATGCTAGCTACCTCTAGGATACATCGGGATTGGAAAGGATAAAATATTATCTTAGTTACTGTTGCCACAAAGCGCAACGTAACGTCTCGTATAATGTACTGGCGTCCGATAACAGGATTGAAAAATCGTGATAAGTATATCCTCTCCTTTCAACTGCTTATGATGGCTTAATTCTCATTTACATTAAAAAGTTTATACTGAAAGAATTATTTTTATTCACGTTATAATAGTTTCGTATATCCGCGCAGCAACAAGAGATAGTACTTTAAAATGATTTTAAACAACTGAGTATTTTAGAAAACCGATCCGAGATCCCAATTTTAAGATCGATTCGCAACAAATCCTGTAAGATATCAAATTTTCCTTTTATTAAACCGATTTTTTTTTATCGTTCAATATTTTTCGTTCCTGGAAGTACGAAGATAAAGTGTCTCAGTACTTGTCCTCGTTCTGATGGCCATGTGTTGTATACCGTACGATAGATGGACGCATTCCGAGTTGACACTTCGAACAACCCCAAAAGCTTTCACCGGGAACATACACAACCTACCTCTGGTAAATGCAAACATTTCTGCGGTCCGAGGGCGCGGAAGGGATGACGATTTCGAGTAGACGATCAACCGTAGGCTAAATGGATCCATTGTGCTATCGAGTAAAGTTGAAGTGTCGAACAATCGACTGTGGTCATTGACTATCACACGCACCTAAAGATAGCGTCAAAGTCACGAAAGGCGAGTGACCGAGAAACGGAAATCGCGCAAGTTGTGCTAGAGAGGAGGTTGGGCGCGAACTGATCGTCTGCGATAGGAAAATACAAAGGCATCGATAAGTATTTGCTTAGGCTCCCCCGTGAATTATTCGTCGAGAAACGGACATGACGCCTTACTGCGAATAAAAATATCCGTTTGCCGTCTTTCTATTTATTTCGATGGACCACGAGCAGTTAATTTCGGAATAGAAAAATAGAAGATTATGTGTAGGGATGATTACCTTGAGCCTCTAAATGGAAATATTTAATTCCGAAGAAGTATAATATCTGGTTTTAATTGCACCGAGGGAGAAAAAGAAGGAAATATCGGAATATAATAAAATAATAAAAGAAAGCAAAATAATATAGACAAAAAATAATATATACAATTTCATATAATGTACGTGTATTTTATTGTGTGATATAGAACATGACTATGTATTTGCACGTGCGGTAGATTTCCGCAGAATGTATTTTTATCTATTTCAAAGCTTTAACAGCCGTATAAAATTGCTTTATTGTCTCTTTAGCGCATTTGGAACATATGTTAACGTTATTTGTGTAGAGGAAGGACATCGAAATTTTATGATTTTCAGTTTGGTTATCTTTATAACACACGAAATCTTCTATAATTACGCGCAATAATACAATACGTAAATGTACGAAATGTATCTTCGCAAGAAGATTTGTGCTGAAACTCTAAATTCTGTGAAATTCATCGTTTTATATATATATATATATATATATATATA
>Ga0157364_1005280_pt1 | contig 13115 bp, 10 predicted proteins | sample AttsexASBM2_FD_111476 | JGI IMG/M metagenome (GOLD analysis project Ga0157364, IMG submission 111476) | Fungus gardens microbial communities from leaf cutter ant in Ribeirão Preto, State of São Paulo, Brazil - Atta sexdens ASBM2 | ecosystem: Host-associated > Fungi > Mycelium > Unclassified ... | reverse complement strand
TAACAATATCAATTATTCCTATTGATACTTTTCATCATCTGTCAATCATCATATCCTTATACTGAACCCCTGAAACACTATTCAGCCCCAGTATCACAACCAGTGAGTATCTTATTTGTGATACTATCGAGTTCTCTTGTGTTAACCCAATACAAGGTTCTTTTCACTGACCTACTCTAAGGTCTTTGATTTGTAACAAGACTGATAGTTCATGCTACACTAAATCCAGCCTACTCTAAAAGTCATACATACTACATGCTATTGATATATGAGTTAATATTATTATTCTGAAATCTTCTACAATATTTTTTGTGACAGTATGACCATGATGTTATGATATGCTTGAACACTAACATTTTTTCTTTTCTTTTATCTATTTTTCTTAATTTAATATTTCTTTTTTTTTCTTTGACAATGAAGAAGTATGTGACTACATATCATATGTTATATAATATGAGGTCATAGGCCTAGACTCTGAGAGAAGGAACTGGAAGAGTGATGTCAAGATGTATATTTATAGTATGTTCATTTCATAATATACATATGGTATACTTATGGCTGACACATAGATATTAGAGTAGGATTATTTATTGTTAGCACAGACCATGTATCTATTGTATAGATAGGGTAGCAATACATTAAGGACTCCTTGTTGAGTTCTCTTGTGATCTCTACTTGATATCTTACTGAGAGATTTGCTCATTGTGTTACTATTAGTCTTTGTGATTAGTAGTTATTACAACATATGATAATATTATATAACAGTGACCAATATGTGATACTGAGTCACACCATGTGACAATTTGTGACAGTGACAAGTGATATTACACTGACACTAACCTTATATTCTAAAAATAAAATAAAAGAAAAAGAAAAGAAAAATATTAAATCTATCATTTTCAACTCTAACATTAGAATCTTTTTGGTTGACTGAAAGAAAGAAGAAATAGTCAGGATTTAGACTGTTAAAAAAAGGAAAAACCTTGTTTAAGCAATTGTTGGTGTTCATAATAGAACTTCTGATTTTCAAACACTGTTTAGACATGAGATAGGTTATAGTCATATAATGTAGCATAGCCTTTTTGGAATGGTGTTTATCTAAAAGAAAATTAATCATATATTGTTTAGGGAAAGATACTATGTATAAGTAATGATAACTGATAATTTTGTCAAGATAAAAGTAGATAAAAATAAGACTAGCTATAATCTCAACTTTCTAAGTTGGTGAGATATAGAATACTCCTGTAATTTATGAAGATGCTCCTTTGAAGTACCAAAGTTGAAACTTGGATAAGGTAATGGGAAGAATACATGTTCAGTAGAGAAGTTATTTGTATGTTAGAAATAAACCTTTATTTGAATTTTTTTATCTTTATATCTTTAACAAAATATTGCAATGTATCTTTTGGATGGAGTAAGAGGCCTCCTAAAGGTCTAAGGTCCAAAGAAGACAAATAAATATTCTTTGTAAATCTTAAGAAGTAAAAGATCTCTAATTTGTTATGTTTAATAACTAGAATGAACTAGTTAAATAAATAAAAAATAATATTATAATTACAACATTTGATTTTTTATAACTTTTTTCTTGAAAAATGAGAAATCCATTGTTTATAAACAAAAGAGAATAGAAAAAATGAGAAAAAGAGTGGAACCTTGATCTATATTTATATCTACTTTAAAAAAGAAGAAAACAAAATAGTTTCATGCATATTGAGTTTATCTATTAGTTAAATAATTAGAAAAAAAATAAGAAGTTTGAAAGTTAAAACCAGCTTTGTTCAGAATCTCTAAAAAAAATCTAATAATATAAGATGAGTTAAAAAAATACCAGTATCCATAATTAAACATTATTTGATACTACTTATTTGATTAGGATGAATGAAGCTCAAAGTGATAGAATAGACTTGAAGTCTACTGCTTATAACCTTTTTAATAAGTTTACAATAATGATTGTTATTGACTTTTTAAAATGAGAGGACTAATGACTGAGGTCAATACATGTATTTACTACATTGACGAAGTTAACAAAATATTTATTATTATCAACCAACATTTTGAGATGACTTTAGAAGATATGATTTGGGTCGGATATAGACAAGTTACTGTAATGACCTTAAGCTTGAGCTCAGATTGCAACTAAGGCAAAGACTTGAAGAAGAGTAAGGGAGATGTATAAGTAGTAAAGCGTAAGGATACAGGAGTGTATCTATGCTATATATACAGGTCCATAGTAAAGAAACGAGACATACATGAGAAGTAAAACACGAGGAGACTACAGAGACAAAGTAAGGTAACAATACCTACTGCATGAGACGCTGACTGAGACTACATGTGGCGCAGCCGATCACATCGTTATACCCTTTACCCTTGTATATGCCTTCACTAGGAGGTGTTGATCATAACAGTTACTATATTTGTTGATTACATCAATAAACTATGCTTTAGAGAAGAGAAAATATTCAGTCTGTTTGTTATAACTTAAACTCTGTGTTGAGTAAAAGACATACTCTTGTATTGAGTAACACAAGAGAACTCAATAGAGTTCCTACTACAATCTAGTCTATCTTATATACCTTTTGGTGATGGTCTGTGCTAAGTTAATTCTAACCTACCCTAAAGACCATGCTTCATCTATAAGGCCAACATACCTTTACTATGTTATATAACTTTATTATGTTCCAGAACCTTCTATGTTCTTCTCTGTATCACATGAGCATGTGACTTCTGTGACTGTGTCACACTTTGTCTTCTTCGTCTTGTACTCTTTCAATAATAAAATAAAATAAAAGGAAAATGAGAGAAAATAAAATAGAAACCAAGTCTATCATTTTCAATTCTGACATTGTTGGTATGACAGAATTTCATTCAGAAGTTAGAGATTTATTGGTCTATTTTGAGCAGTATTGTAAGAACAATAAAGAACTTACTATAAATTATTCAAATTGTTATAAGAATATCTATTAATCAATACAATTTCTTAAATACTGTTGTTAAAAAAGATTTGTTTAGCTATTTTAACTGTCTTTCCATATTTGATCCAGTTTATTCTTTTTCTAGATATACAATATGTGGCTAGGTCAACTTATAGACCTAGCCACATAAGATGAAAAAGGATACCAATTCCTCAAACATAATAAACCTTTAGAACTGATATACTCTAAAGATAGAACTTAGCTCAAGTATTTTGGTCACTCTACTTCACTATACACAAGAGCAACAAGAGCTATTGTAAATCATGCTTCTATTGGCGAGTATTAGTTGAGATTCTTCCCTTGAGAAGATTTCAAGTGTCTATGCAGAACTTATTCTATTGAAACTAGGTGTTATATTCTTTTTGATTGTAAAAGACATAAAAGATATAACAAATATTGGAATCCAAGGAAAAATACTATTAGTTATTTCACTCTCTTCTTAAAGTTTAACAGCAGTATGTTTTCATTCAGGAAAATTATTACTTAATTCATAGTTTTTGTTACTTTGTTTTCACTTTCTTTTTTCCTCTATTTATTTTCTCTGTTTTTTTTTTCTTTTTCTTCCTTATATTGTTTGTGTCTTAATATAAGTAGTTACAAAGTAGCTACTATAGTCTGCCCTCACATCCCGTGTAATAAATTGTTAATTAAAAAAAATATGTGGCTAGGTTCTTATTGTAATCTTTATTCTACTATATCTTGAAATATTTAGTAATATTAACCTATTTAGAATGTTTATATTAAAGCTCTTTTGCAATAGAAGCAAACTCCTAGATTACTCTTTCCCACATCTGTTATAACTTAAGCCCTTAGTGCTGGACCAAAGAAGAACCTTGTATAGAGTTTACACAAGAGAACTTGATAGAGAACTCTGTACAAGATTGTCTACCTTATATACTAATATCTAATGGTCTGTGCAAGCTATTTCTAGCCTACCCTAAATGACCATGTGTACGCCTTAAGGTCAACATGTATATCACACATTATATAACATCATTTCTTTTAAAATGTTCTTCATTCTTTCATACATTATGTGACTTGTGGCCATGTCACCTGATGTGACCTGCTGTGTGACAGCATGATCTTGTTCCTCTAACCCTAGTTCTAAAAATAGAATAAAAGAAAATAAAATAAAAATGAGAAAAGAAAATAAGAAAAGTTAAGTCCACTTCTTGTGTTCTTGACAGCATCTTACAATTGAGAATATTAGTCAAATCAATATAGTTAATCATAATTCTCAATTTATTAACAAATTCTTTTTTTTCCTCACTGTTTTTGACAATAGCTAGCTTTTTCTCTTAAATGAATTCTTTCTTAATAATAATATAAGCTAATAAAGAAGCATGGTCAGATAAACTTCAGAGGTTAGGCAATATAATGTAGCTATTGAATTTCTTCAAATTGATATAGAGAAACATTAAATCTAGTACTAAATTCATGTCTTGAAAATTGTTTGTATAACAAGTAGATACTTAATCAATAGATATTGATAATTCTAGATTAAAACTGTCAGCTATTTCTCTAAGAGTATCTACATATGTAGAATAATGCAGATACAAAGGATTCCAATCATTATTTCTAATATTGAAATTTTCTATCATAATCAGAATATTGTTCAGATTTGCCTCAGAATCCTTAAGATACTTCAAGATAGATTGATAGTTATCTGAATAAATGTTAATAAGAAAACATAAAAAATCACAATTAAAGAAGGAAACAAGATTAATGTCTCTGTAATTAATAATATCTTTTCTAAGAAAAAAACAAAACCTTGTCAGTTTAATGTTAATATATATAAGAACTCTTGGGTGTTTGTTCACAGTATTTGATACTCTTGTGAACATGGTTCATAATGAATAATTTGGAATATCTATAATCTCTTTACCTTTTTCTGATATAGAGCTTGAAATACTACAAATAATTGATCAAGGCAGTTCTTGAATAAAAAAAATGTCAAAGTTTTTGTTGTTTTCTAATAAAGTATCAGTTAGAAGTCTGTTCTTGCAAATATTCTATAAAAATTTTTTAGGGTTTTTAAAATCATTGTTTTATTCCATATACAGATAAGCAAATCAAATTGGCTCTAATTTCTCAGACCTCTTATGATTTTTTTCTATATTAATCTTAATTGAATCTATGCTTTCAGAACATGTAAGAAATAGTAATAGCTATATAATACTGTTAGCTTAGATATAATGATATCTAGAAAAATTGTTCATATCTCAGTTACTCAAAGTAGTATAAAAACTGAAGTGTACAAGCATTATAGCACTAAATATGAAACAAAATAGTAACTCAAATCCAAGCAAATAGTCTAAGTGGGTGATCTGAGCATTGGAATCATAACTAGTTTGTTATTCCAATACTCTTCTTCAAATGGTGAAGAAGTCAAGGTAGCACTCTTATTAGATGAAGTCACAAAAAACTATAAATCTCTTCTTCAGTTAGAACTATGAGAATTTGGAAAGTTCTTACAAGACTGGAACTATGAAAATGGTCTATTACTATACAGAGGAAAAGTATATATTCCTAAGAGCATGAATGACAATCTGGAACAAAAAATTGTCCAAATGCATCATAACTTACCATCTGCAGGACATCCAGAGAGATGAAAGACTTATGAATTAGTCTCTAGAAATTACTAGTGGCCTGGGATAGCAATATTTGTCAAGAAATATGTTATAGGTTGTGATATGTGTCAGCAGATGAAAAATCACCCACAATAACTTTTTGGACCACTTATACCTAACAAGGTGCCTAACAGACCTTAGGAAATTATTTCCACAGATCTAACCACAAAACTACCTGAGTTAAATGGTTACAATACTATCTGTGTTATTGTTAACAGGCTCACCAAAAGAACACACTTTATTCCTATCAATAATCAGTTTTCATCTAAAGATATGGCCTAACTATTATATGATAGAATTTATCCTTTACATGGACTACCTCTGCAAATTATCTCAGATAGAGGAGTGCAATATTCAGCTGAACTCTTCCAGAAATGGTGTAAACTGTTAGGAATAGAATCAACAATGTTAATAACATACTACCCACAAACAGATAAATAGATGAAACGAGTAAACCAGACATTAGAACAATATTTTAGGTGTTATGTTGATTATGACCTAAAAAACTAGTCAAACCTGCTACCAAGTGTAGAATTTGCATACAATAATCAAGTACATGAAAGAACAAAAGAAAGCCCTTTCTTTCTTGAATATGACAAGAATTCTAGAGTAGGTCCAATATTAGTCAAAAAGTCACTGAACAAGAACTTAAATGACCTTACATATAGAAGACAAGAAGCCTTAGAGTAGGCAAAAGCAGCTCTTAGTCTTGCAGCAGAAAGAATGAAGTAGTACTATAATCAAAAAGTTCAAAATGTCCCATTTAAAGTTGGTAACAAAGTACTACTCAGTCTAAAGGATTACCAGAATATGGAACAAGCATTATGACCATAGTATAAAGGACCATTTGAGATTATAGAAAAATTGTCCAATATTACATTCTGACTAAGAATGCCACCTCGTTACTGAGCTATACATCCAGTCTTTTATGCAAGCAAGCTAACAACATACTCTGAACCCATCATCCATGGACAAAAACCTATACTCCCATCACCAGTTCAAACCAAAGATCAGAAAGAATAGAAGATAGAAAAGATTTTGCAACATAATCAGAAATATGGGAAAAACAAGTATCTTATTCAATGAAAGGGATTCAATCAAGGAAAAGATACATGGGAGCCTGAAGAAAATCTTGAAAATGCATATGACAAGCTTCAGGAATATCTTCAAAACTTCTAACTCTTCTCAACAGAGCTTGAACCAAGAGGAGGGATAATGTCACAAAATTTATTCAGCTTGTATCTCCACAACCAGTGGACTTATTCTCACAAACTAAGTTGCACTGGAAAGCACTAAATGAGAGCTATCTGCACATATGTGGAATGTACAAAAGTGACAACAAACAACTGAGATATTAGGCTATCAGCAACTGTAAAAGCTTTGTTTGCTAATATCTAATGAATAGCTAGACATATTTGCATGATCAAACTAGCTTTGGAAAGCGCTCATCAAACCGTTTCCAATGGTATATGATATATCTCATAGTGATAAGTATTTATAGAGATACAAGCATATCAATGTAGTAACTGTTGTAGCAACCACTAGACACAAAGTCCAATAATCACACAAGGCAGCAAAGCTCTCAGTAGGCTATCAATATGGAGATCACAAGAGAACTCGATAAGGAGTCACTGCTATATTGCTACCCTATTTATACTATTACATGTGGTCTATGCTATGACTACACTTCTACTATGCATCCTACCCTAAAGTCCATGTGTCATCCATAAGTGCACTATGTATATACCATGTGGTAGCAATATGGTTAACATGCTCCTTGTTATAGCTCAAAACCCTTAGAGTTGGATTAAGAAGTAACTTTGTATTGGGTAACACAAGAGAACTCGATAGAGAGCTTTTTACAAAGTAGTCTATCTTATATACCTATCTACATGGTTCGTACTAGCTACTGTGCATCCTACCCTAAAGTACCATGTGTAAGACATAAGGTCAACATGTGATATACATGTTGTATGATGTCACTTCTTTTAGAACCTTTTACCTCCTTCTATGTATCATGTGACTTGTTACTGTTACTGTTACTATGTTCTGTGACTGAGTGATGTCATCACTAACCCTAACCCTAAGTTCTAAGAATAGAAAAATGAAAGATAAATCAAAAAGAAGATAAAAGTAAGAAAGAAAATAAAAAGAAACTAAGTCTACTTTCTATAATCTTGACACTCCTTAATATTATTGTCTAGACTCTTCCTGACTTCTCTAGACTCTTCTAGACTATTCTAGGCCCTATGACATAATGTCATGTGCCTTCTCTCATTGTAGACTAATAATATACTACTATTCTATTTATATCTTATCAAAGTCTGTCCACACTTTATTATATCATAATAGTGTCATAATTCGTTACCTTTTAAAATTAGCCTGATAGCTATTATGACAAATAATAACTTCTATCAGGTACAAGTTTTGATCATGTGATGGAAACAGCTTGTGCATGGACCATTACTCTTTTGTATATATATCTCTGTGTCTGAGGGTTAGATCTCAGACTTAACAATATTAATTATTTCTGTTGATACTACTCATTACCTATTATCATTATCTCCTTATGCTGAACCTCTGAAACACTATTAAGTTCAAGTATCACTACCAGTGAGTAGCTTATTTGTAATACCTTCATATGCTCTTATTGTTATGGATACTAGTATCAAAAATAATGTGGCCAACTCTATTGCTCACATTCTGTTATGATTGATGCCTCCTGGTTATAGCATAGACTAGGATTAAGGGAATGACAACATGATCAGCTACACTGCAAGTATCTCAGTCAGCGCCTCATGTAATAGGTATAACAACCTTACTTAATTCTCATGTTATATAACTCATTTACTTCATGGACTTCATATTGTTTCCTCATGGCTAGTCTGTATATATAGCGTAGATACTATACTGTATCCTTACATTTTACCAATTGAACCTCATCCTATCTCTTACTCAAATCTTTGCCTAAGTTGCAACTTGAGCCAAGCCTAAAGTCATAACATTTGGTAAAGCATCACCAGACTCATCTTGCAAGAGAGGTGCAAGTAAAGAAGAAGTCTATGGATGAAACGAGACAGAGTTACCTGTCAAACAAACATCAGAAACAAAATAATTGTGGTAGAGACTATAGACAGACAAGACAGCAGAACAAAGCCTAGATGCCATTGAAGCATTAGAAGAGATATTGGGATCACTGAGGATCACTAAAGACAACATATCAAACAAAAGCACAGAACCAGCAACACCAGAGACAGAAGAGATGTCAACAGTACCAGTATTAAAACTGCAAGAAATAAACTTAGTTTTTTCTCATTTTCTTATTTTCTTTTATTTTCTTTTCGATTTACTTTTCACATTTTTCTATTTATAAAACTTAGGGTTAGGGTTAGTCATGTAACACAAGAAGAAAGATATAGAAGGTTCTAGAAGAAGTGACATCATACAGCATGTATACCACATGTTGACCTTATACCTAACACATGGTGGTTTAGGATAGGATGCACAGTAGTTAACATGGACTATCGGAATAGGTATATAAGGTAGTCTACTTTGTATAGAGCTCTTTATTGAGTTCTCTTGTGTTTTACTCTAATACAAGAGTTTTGTTCTTCTATCCAACTCTAAGGATTTAAGTTCATAACAACCAGTACCAGCAGTGTACAATGAGAACATACAGACAACGACACCAAAGAGCATAGCCCCAGACCTGGGGTGGTTTGATGGGGATAGAACAAAGTTCAAAGACTAGTGGAGGAGAATCCGATTATTCTTTAAGAGCAACAGATGACAAGATTACCACAGTGTTAGCCCGACTTAGAGGAGATATAGCAGGAATTTATGCACAAAAGAAGATCGACAAACTAGAAGACATTGAAGACACCCAAGACTGGAAAGAATTCATTAAAGAAATCAAGACAGCTTTTAGTGACAAAAGCAAAGCAGTAGACACAGAATGGAAGATTGAAACATTCCAACAGAGCAAGAAATATATTGCCAATTTTATGATTAAGTTTGATACATTAGCTATGAAAGCAGAAACCAATGACATGCATGTAATATTTTTACTGAAGAAGAATGTTCAAGCTAACATCATCAAGACTATACTAGGATACCCACCAATTGTTATGATGCATGTGAGAACTAACATTTTTCTTTTTCTTTTATCTATTTTTCTTAATTTAATATTTCTTTTCTTTTGAATTTCTTTTTTTTTTGATGATGAAGAGACATGTGACACTACAGCCACATGACATGTCACATGATGTGATGTCATAAAAGCCTAGAGTGGGCTAGAGCAGTCTAGATGGATGATGTCAAGAAGTATATTAACTGCACAGCTACCTCATAATGTATACATGGTACACTCATAGACGACACATGGACATTAGGGCAGGAGTAATTATTTGTAGCACAGACCATGTGTAACTTATATAAATAGGATAGCAATTTAGCAGAGACTCCTTGTTGAGTTTTCTTGTGATCTCCACATTAATAGCCTACTGAGAGCTTTACTCATTCGTATTACTATTGGACTTTGTGTCTAGTAGTTGCCACAATACCAATGGCAGCATCTGATATACTTAAAGAGTGGAAAGTGGTGATTACTTCAGTGAAACAGGGATATAAATCCATGAAAAGTCAACACGATTATAAAACAGGAATAAGAACGACATTTGGAGAATGAGGAGTACCCATGGATATTGGAAAGTCTTGAGAAAAAATAAAAAAGGCTAGAAGTAAGAATGAAGAAGTAGTTAGAGTAATAAATGAGATGAAGAAGATAGGAATAAAGATAGGAAACTAAAGTGTTTCAATTGCAACATATATGAACACTTAGCAAAGGAATGCAAAAGGCCCAAGAAGGACAAAGAGACGAGGAAATATTACAAATGCAACAAAGTAGGATATCTGGCAAAGAATTACAGGTTAGAACAAAAGATGAAGATCAGGAGAAATCAAGAAGACTCAGATGAAAAAGACAATGACAAGAAGGAGGGTTTTGTTAAAGATTCAGAGTAGGCACAATATAACAAACATTTGTACATAGTAATTTCCAAAATCAATATGTTATTTCAAATCAACGAAACAACAAAGCAAGGGAATTAAATGTGCACACAAACATCAAGACAAAGAATGGAAAAGAATTACAATTACAAGCATTGGTAGATTATATTCAACTCTTTACACATCTCTTCAACAAAAAGAAATTTGAAAAACTACCAGAAAGGAGAGAATAGGACCACAAAATCAATTTGATAAAAGAAGCATCCAGAGAACTTAATGCAAAGACCTATGCTATGACCATAAAAGAGGAAGAAGCATTAAACTAATGGCTGGACAAACAACTAAAGACAGGATTAATCAAGGAATCCAAGTTAAGATATGTGGTACCTTGCTTCTACATTCCAAAGAAGGATGTATCATTACGATTGGTACAAGGTTACCAGAAATTAAATCAAGTCACTATCAAAGATAAAATGCTATTGCCATTAATTGGAGAAGTCATTAACAAATTAAAGAAAGTCAGATACTTTAACAAGTTAGACTTGATTTGGGAATATAACAACATATGGATAAAAGAGGGAGATGAATAGAAAACCACATTTTTAACAAATAAAAGGCTATTCGAATCTTAAGTGATGTACTTTGGACTTTGCAACTCCCTGGAAACATTTCAATGGATGATGAACAGCATATTCTGAGAATTATTACACAAAGAAATACTGGCAAATTATATGGACAACTTTGTAATACTGGCAAAGGATATAAAGGAACTTGAAGAAAGGACAATCTGATTCCTCAAAATCGCAGAAAAACATAATCTCTATTTTAAGCAATCGAAATGCAATTTCAACATGGAAGAAATCCCTATTCTAGGAGTAGTCATTGAAAGAGGACAAGTACAAATGGAAACTGATAAAGTCAAGGCAGTCAAGGAATAGAAGACCCCTACCAAGATAAAAGAAGTGGAAAGCTTCCTAGAGTTCACAAATTTCTACAGACAGTTTATCAAGAACTTCAGTCATATGGCAAAACCTCTTAACAAACTCAAAGACAAGAAAGATTGGAAATAGAGAGAAGAATAGCAAGAAGTGTTTGAAGAGCTGAAAAGAAAGATAAAAAGTTAACCAGTCCTTGCTCTTCCGAAAAGAGAAGGAAAATTTTGAGTGGAAACTGATGCATCAGGACATGCCATAGGAGGAGTTTTATCACAAGAACAAGACGGTAAATGGAGACCTATCACATTCTTATCAAGGAAAATGCAACCGGCAGAACAAAATTATGAAATCTATGACAAAGAATTGCTCGCAATAGTAGAAGCCATTACAAAATGAAGACAATATCTGCTAGATACCACAGAGAAATTCAAAGTCTGAATGGATCACAAAAATCTCAAATACTTCAGGGAACCACATAAACTCAATAGATAACAAGCTTGATGGTATTTGAAATTACAAGATTATGATTTCATACTACAACATATTTCTGGAAAAACAAATATGAAGGCAGATGTTCTATTAAGAAAGGATCACATCAACACTACAGATAATAATAAAGACATACAAATACTCAAGGAAGAAATGTGAACAAGGAAACAAATAACAGCAAAGATAGAAATGATATGAGGAAACCAGGTGGTAGAAGAAACCACTATATTGGAAGAAATATGACAAAATGGAACAAGAGAACAAGAAGTATAAAAAGAACTGAAAAAGGAAGATGGATAATCATGGGAGGGAAATGGAATCATTTATATAGATGGAAGAATCTATGTGCCAAATAACCAAAAGATCAAGGAGAAAATCCTTCAAGAAAACCATAACCCAGTAGATATAGGACATTTAGAACAACAATGAATAATGGAGCTGATCAAAAGAAACTACTGGTGGCCAGGAATAAAGAATGATGTTAAAAAATACATTCAAGGATGCTTCAAATGCTAACAAAACAAGGTGCAACATATGAAAAAGACTAGAGAATTACATTCTTTAAAGACACCAAAAGGACTATGGCAAGAAATCAGTATCAACATTATTGGTCTATTACTGAAATCCAATGGAAAAGACACTATTGTAGTCATAGTGGATCGATTTATGAAAATGGTTCAACTCAAGGCAACAATGACGAATATATCATTGGAAGAGATTGCAAAGATCTATCATGATGAAATATGGAAACTATATGGGGTTCCAAGAACAATTCTCAGTGACAGAGAACCTCAATTCACATTAAAATTTATAAAAGATCTCATAAAAGCATTGGGAACATGTCATATACAAGTCCACCTGTCCGGAAAACTACATCCCCACAGTGATGCCACCTCTAAACCCTACAAGCCCGCCTTCCACGGCAGCCACCTTTCTCACAACACGTCATATGGCGGTGCTGCAACCCTCCGAATATTCCGTCTTCCATGGCGGAGATACTCCTATTCAACTCAGTCTTCCATGACGGAGTTGCTCCTGTCAGTGTCTCAACACTGAAACCTCCGCTCGGGGCAATAGGGATT
>Ga0157364_1005279_pt1 | contig 13118 bp, 2 predicted proteins | sample AttsexASBM2_FD_111476 | JGI IMG/M metagenome (GOLD analysis project Ga0157364, IMG submission 111476) | Fungus gardens microbial communities from leaf cutter ant in Ribeirão Preto, State of São Paulo, Brazil - Atta sexdens ASBM2 | ecosystem: Host-associated > Fungi > Mycelium > Unclassified ... | reverse complement strand
GTTTGTGGTGGGTGTGTGTGTGTGTGTGTGTGTGTGTGTGTGCAAAGTGTCCGGTAGGTTGTGACAAAGCGCTATAGGTAGAGCGGACTAAATTAAGTTGAAAAGTCTTCTATCATTTTACAATTTTTGCAACTTTTTTTAGTTACGCAATAAGCAGATTAATGTCTAAAATCGATGCATAAAATAACTTTAAAAGATAGAGATACCTTTAGGAATTCTTTAAGAAACATCTTTAAGATATTTTATTAAAAATTCTGAAAGAAATCTTAAAGTTGTCCTATACATCGATTCGCTTATTCGACAATCTTTAGAAATTAATATCTCATAGATTATTGCGAAAATTAAAAAATGATAGAGAACTTTTCGACTCATAATTAGTTTAGTCCGCCCTATCCATACGCGAACGCTTTGTTAAAACTTACCGGATACCCTGTATATACATATGTATAATTACTAATAATAATAGTTACAAAAATTTTGAATCTTGCAATAAAGAGAGATAATAAAGGAACAGTAAAAACATTTATTTCTATAAAAAAATTAATTTTAATTTTTTTACTTTTGACTATTATCCATTTATAATTTAATTAATTTTCAATAAATGTTAAATATTTTCATGTTAAATATTTTTACAATTAAAAAATACATATTATTAAATTACATAATTACACTAATATAAAAGAGTTGTAGTTCTCTTCTAAGTATGATCGTACTATGAATCATCAATCTTACTTCATTTGATTTTGCTGCTAAAAACTGATTGGTTACACTTGTTTAGAAATTTGTTATTATATCGTATATACTATTAGATATCAAAGAACAATAGTAACTTAATCCCTCGAATTAAATAATTTTGTTATTTTTAATAAGTTAATTTTTCCATAGGTGTCAAAATGTAGATCAATTTATTTCTATAGTTATTTTTAAAGTAAATCCATATTAACGTATGCATTTAATAAATAATAAACTAAATTCGAGTAAAATATTTTATATATATATATATATTTTTTTTTTGAGTTAAATTAAATTAATTTTAACTTTATTGTTATAGTTAAATTGACACATTGAATAAGAGCAGTGGCGACCTATAGAAATAATTCAAATTGATATAATTTGACATTGGTGTAATTTGAATTAACAGTGTATGAAAGAATAAAAGAAAAGAGGATGAGAAAAGATAAAAATATACGGCCAGTTTTTGTTTTTAGAGTAAACACATTTTGATATAAATACACGAAACGAAAACTAATTAGTTTGTACAAGTCAATTTAAAAATCCGGAATTTAACACGCCTCAGTATCTTTCTTATATATGTTTTTCTTGACTAATTGCCATGTGATTCTCATTTAATCTGCCACACAGAAAAAATGTACATGTTATTTTTATACAGTTTGATATTTTTATCGCGATAGCGAATTTAATGTATTCCGCCATTTCTCTCTATACATATTATTATCATGTTACAAAAAATTTTTTAAGATAAAACATCTCGAAATAAAAAATAGATTTTTTAATATTAGTTATTTCTAGACTTATATATATATATATATTCTTTAGAAAATGTCTTTCTCAAAAAATACAACAGCAATATAACGTTTTCTCTTTCTCTTTCTATATCTTTCTTATAACATGTATAATATATTATATATAATATATATATATATATATATATATGTATATATAAGGATGTACCGGAAATTAAAAAAACATTCGGCATTATCCGATTGAATAGCTGAATATCATTGGTGTCCGATAATATACATATATTTGGCTGAAATTTTATATTAAAAGTTATTAAATGGAGAATTTTATTCTTTTCAGCTAAATTTCTTGCATAGCTTATCTCTTTTCTTTTTACCAGGAAGATAAAAAAACAGTAAACTGAAAAGAAATTCAGCTACATTGAAGGAGCCCAATATCAACAGCATCAGCTAATGGCTGCGTTCAGCAGAGAAAATTAATCAGTTAGTGCTTAGTGATTCTTTAATATTGTTTCTATACACGTAGATCCAACTAGAAGAATTAAAGGTAAGAACTAATCATATTGTAAAGAATCATTAAGCGCTAACTGATTAGTTTTCTCTGCTGAACGCAGCCATTCTATTTTTAATTAATCGTAAAACAAAAACAGGGTATGATACAGAATATGATTCAATATGTACGCTGATAACGCGTTCACTATTAAAAAGAACAAATTTAAAGACTCTGTTGTAATGTTGTGTGATTGTGTGAACAGTAAATCTATGAATACACTCTCTATTGTAAGTTCATTAACTGCTGTACATTTATATAAATTAGTATACTTACTTTAGTATACTTACAATTAGCGACGGACAATCGCTAAGTGTACTTAAGATTGAATTATTGAAATAAAGTTAAAATATTTGTGAAGTGCAAGCGCATATACTCTGTTACTTGATTTATTTGCAAATTTTTCAAGAACATTTAATGGGTTAACGGTCCGCTTTCGTTTGTCCGCATCTCCGACGCATGCTTATGCTGCGCACACAGGCCACGCGCGGAGCTTTACACCCTCGCACAATGCGAGTCTCGGCCTCGTTAAGGGGATCAGCTGCGTGGCATTGTCGCCACTAACAAGCACTAAATAGAGTACCGAGTGAAATCGTGTAGATGCACGGTGTACCCACACAGTCCATTGCACTGTCCATACAAATAATACGTCGAACACATCTACACGTATACATATGCAAAATTGTGCACGCATGCGCCCGCACAGAGTTCCACTATAATATGCGGCCGTACTGTTTTCGTGAATCGTTGCAAACATTATGATTAGTACAATTGAATGAAAGAACTAAGAGACATTATTGCACATTGTCAATTAATTATGCAAGGAAAATTTGGTAATCTCGCTCTAGGTAACGATAGTCATACATTGATGACTATGACTATGAAAACATGATACACGTGAATGCCTAGCCCCGCAGTTCTCGCATTGTGCTGTCTGTTAAACGGGAGAAAAAGGCGAGAGGTATGTAACTGCGAAAAGAAACGACGGGGTGTCTCAGGGATGTAACCCTGCAGTTACATTATATACATATACGATTTATATGAGGGGTAGCGGAATCGGAGTGAGAGACGGACAGTTGTTAAGTTGTCCGACAGATGTCTCACTATGTGAATCTACTGTCTTACCCCCCCCCCCTCCCCCTGTCGCGGACTCGTATTTTCACATTTCGAAATCCAATTCCGCGCTTGTACGGGGTTACATCAGTGGTAGAGCACGATACGCACAATTTCGCGATAATGATCCCCCGGATGGGAGGTCTGTCTCGTGTTGTAATTGACCCGAAGAGGGGTGACGGATCCGACTTTTACGCCTCCCTTTCTCCTTCGCGACAGCTTTTGTCGGAGCGGCACGTCCGCATTTTTTATTGCGATAATGAGGTATTCCAAATGTTATCGTAATCGGTCAATCTCGTTTCTATCGCTTGAGAGTCTCGCGAAGAGGAATAAAAATTTATATGACGCATAGATTTATAGCACCTCCGCATATTTGAATGTTTTTAAATATTTTCATGATATAAAAATAGTATTAAACTTAATTATTACGACATTACATCAATAGAAGAAATTTAAAAAATCAATTGCATTAATATAATAATTATTGTACATTAATATCAGATGAGATAATTTTTTATTGTTTTTCAGATTATTCTTTTCCATTTGATCTATTTGTATTTCGCAAATGTATAAATAAAGAAATCTAAATTATACTTACTATATTTCAAAGAGAGAATATCATACATTGTGAATTAATTGCTAACAATAATAAAGATTACGCGAAAAGCTTTGATAAAGCTCTACTGTTTTTCACGAGTTAGTCTCAATGATATTAAAAATCTATGAGAAAGATGTAAGATTTTTTAGAAATAGTTTACTTGGTGAAATAACATTTTACTTTTTAACTATGCTGACTGACGCAATCGATTTTAAAAGACATGAAAAAATATAATAGTGAATGATCACTCTTATATCTATATACGAGTATCCTAGCACGTGTTTTCTACATATAACACGTATATAAAAACATCCTAACACATATATAAAAACGTACAATCGAAAGAATCATAAAAATGATCGCACGTGCACTTTCCATTCTAGAACATAAAGCTAACCATATTTCAAATGATCTTTAACAAATGCGTTTTCGCACCTGTCCATCTTCTCTTTCCCTCCCCATGATGATTTGGTCAACAGAGAGAAGTTTGGAGACTTAACGAGCTTTTGACGCACGACGTGTGTTGTATTATAGTTATATTGTTGAGTGGAAAATTACAATTAACATGTACATTACATATAACTTAATGTTTGCTGAGAATAATCAGAAATTCTACTTGGTTTAATTAAAAATGCGTTTAATTATATACGTGTATCTTGTTGATATAAACAAATTATTTTTCTTAGTGCATGATTATGTTTATTTAATATATTGACGAGGTATAAAGATATCCCACCGTACACATTTAAACAAATATTTCTTATAATGGCAATGTAATTACATTGCCGTAATTCTATGTATTTTCAGTGCTTCCCCATTTCACACCAGAAAGACACGCGGACAAGTGCTTGTAAATCGAGATATTTGTTAAGATATGTTTGTACTTCGCATTCTTTCTGATGACTTTTTTTCTTTACAATTTTTATCAATAAATTTTTATTATTAATAAAATTGATTATTAATAAAATTGATTAAAGGATTGAAGTATGACTGAATTGTAATCTAAGACTGTTATTTAGAAAAAGATTTCTTAAAGTAAAATTTTGTCAAAAATTAGAAAACATCCTTATTTTTGTTACTTACAATTTTACAAACTTTGTTTTCTATTATATTTGTAATAAATGATTATTTTTTAGTTTGAAAATGTTTAATTATTACACCAGATAAAAAAACATCAGTTTTAAAAATTTTATTTTAGTTAGAACTCTTATCAAAATTTAAGGTATATACATAACTAACTCGCACCGCGTAGTCAGTATACTTGATGGTTATAAACATTAGTTTTAGAGAACATAGATTACTTTAGTTCAAATGGGAGCATTATTATTTATTATACCTTAAAAAAACGGTATAAGATTTTTTCGTTAAATGGAGGATACGAGTGTACATAATTATTGATTTCGTAATGACTCGGTTTTCTCGTGCTTATAGTTAATCAAATTTTATGATCGTTATTTCCTGTCGTAAAGAAATAATGAGAGCGCTACGATCGGTTATATTACTGATTTATTGAAATTAAAAAAGTTGTTTAAAACATGGCTTTTAAATGTATCAAGAAATTTGTAGAAATTAAGTCGCAAATGTTTGGAGATTAACACATTTGGTTTATTTGAGATTGTTATTTTAACGCATATCCATGTATAATTCGAGAACTAAAAAATGGATACTATTTTTCAAGCAAACTAAAATTGCTTATCTAAATTTATCAAAAACGCATTTATTTTTGTACAGTTATATATGTATATTGTAAAGAAAGTATGTAAACTTATATAAATAATATTTGTAAAAATTATACAATTTTTAATGGAACTATATAAAATTCAGCGTTTTTACAAAAATTAGTTCTTTTATCTTTATTCGTGTAGATAAATATATCTTTTTATAAAATAAAAATTATAATAATATAGTATAATTTATAGTTTCTATATAAACGTACACATATTGTACATAATATCATGTATAACATAATATATCACAAATATTTTTTGTTATATTTGCATTTTTATATTCGTACACATTAATAGCTTTAGAACTTAGAAATAATTTTATTTACATCACTTTAAGTGTATGTAAATATATACTTTTAATAGTGAAAAATTATTTACTGTAATTATTATAATTTTACATGTAATTTTTTTACAGTATACAATTGTACAGTATACATAAAAATTACACTAATTTGCTCTAATTTTATTTTTTTTAATCTTATAAAATTTTAATTACGATTTTTATCACAAACTTGTAATTAAAATACTTTTCAAATAGAGCGTAAAATTTTTAATATGTAGTATTTATTTACACTCATAACACACATATATTATATAATATTTTATTAAAATAAAACTTCGATTTCATAAAAAATAAGAATTTAAAACTATTAATAACTATAAATATTTACGAGATAATCTTAAATTAGTTCTTGTCTTAATTAGGTAAAAATTAATCTAAAATTATTTTCCGGACATGTTTACACATATAAGAAAAACATACAATAGATAAAAGAAATCATAAAGAGAATATTATAGATTACATTTTTTTTAAAAGCTGTTTATAAAAAGTTTGTTTTACTCATTCTTTAAATTGAAATTGTAACAAGAAATTGCCTTTAAAATTAACTTTAAAATCTATGGTTCGTAAAATAAATCTAAGAGTTACTAATGAGACTCATCTAGAAACTTATGTCTTTAGATACTTGTGGAAAACATACAGTGAAACATACAGAATAGTACAATACAAACGAAATAATAAAAGTTTACACTTTAACGCAATTGTGACGAAACACAATATTTTATCTAATTATGTCGTTCTTGAGGATACATAATCTCTATCCAACCCCCTTCGTTTTTCCAGAACAATTAACGTAACTATCGCTCGCTCGCCCGAGCATGGAAAACATGAGCCGAACCTGAAGAATAATGCGGGGGTGATTTTAATGCAAAAATAACAGAGTCTGGATGCTAACGATTTGGAGAAGCACGCATCATTGGCTTGTAGCCTCTCTGCATGTCTCATGCACGTATTTGCAACTGCAATAAGAGCCACGTGGCACTTGGTCCATGGTCCATCCCTTTACTATTTTAGCCACGGGATACCGAACAGTCACGTGCCACCGATCTCGGTACAATTTGCACGCGTAATCAGAACTTGCTTATAGTTTCTATGTCACTGTCCAAGAAATTTAACCTCGTGAAACTTGAGACAAGTAAAAATTAATGAACAACTTTTAACTAAAATGATAAATATGGTATTATATTTGAGTCGAGCAAAGATATAATTTTCATTCTATTTTGAGTTATTCAATCATCTTGTAGTGAAAAAAAGATAAATTTCAATATCAAATTATGTGAGATTTGTATATACTGCATACTATTTTAAATAGAATAATCTTGTCGTAACACTAATATAAACTTAACTAGAAGACGAATCAATTCCTCCGGTTTCTTGGCAATAAAGACGCATAGATCCAGAAGAGAATCTCACGAGCCGAGGAGACATCAAAATAGAAGAGAGATGGCGACCCTCGGTGCGTCCACGTGTCCGACGTGGACGTCGACGATGTCATTAAACTCCTCGTTACGCGAACCCGAGTCCAAACTAACTCTGTTCGTCCGGGATAACTCTCTCGTGCAGACCGTAGCCAGATCTACCAGCCAACGGCAACCAGGCCTTGCGAATAGACGGAGCTACGTCTCGTGATTGGTTACATTACCGATACGCGCGTCTCGCGTCACAGTGATGCTGTTACAGCAGTCGCGGTAAAAGCTTCTCTCTCTCTCTCTCTCTCTCTCTCTCTCTCTCTCTCTCTCCCCTCCCCCTCCCCCCTTTCCCCCTCTCTTTCTCTCTTTCTCTCTTTTTGTTTCTCCCGCGTCTCCCAGAGAACAATCTTCTGCATCTATATTCTCCTTCGTTGAGGAAAACATCATGGAAATCTCCCACAAGAGCATGAACAGCGAAACTTGATGAAATTTTGTTCAATTGATTATATTTACTTTGAGAAATTTGTTAAATTCAGCATATTTTTACATTATTGGAAATTTTTTATTGACATCTTAAATATTCTTTTTCATTTAATTGCAATTAATTTTATATGAATATTCAGAATTTAGCAAATTTCTCAAAGCAAATATAATTAAAGCAAATATAATTCGAACTAAATTTCACCAAATTCTGCCGTTTATGCTTTTGTGAAAGATTTCCATGATATTGTTTTGCTCAATAAAAGAAATGTAGATATTAAGTATAAATAGAAACACAAAAATAAAATTAATTAGGAAACACAATGAATTGTATTAGAAATGCTCAAAATATTATCTAATATTTCAAAAATATTGTTATTTACAATATATTGATACTTTATCATAATATCGTTAACTTTATAGAATTTTTATTTTAATATTTATTAAAATAGACATTTATGTGACATCTTGTATATAAATAGAGGAAAGTTACTAATTCCGATATACCACTTTGTTTTTGAATTTCTTAAATAAAAGCTAAAAGTAAAATTTTAGAAACATAAATGCAAACTAGAAAGTGTCATTTATCAAATAATACAGCAATTTTTGTAATACTTTGTGCAATTTTGCAATTATTAACTATTTTGTAAGATAAACAAAAATAAGCATTTGACAAAACGGTTCCCAAAACTGACATAAAATCATATATTTCCTACTTTTTTTCTTTCATAGAAGTCATCTGTACAAAATACTTGCAAATGAATTAAAGCTCAGACAAAAGATTCGAACATACCATGAATATTTGATCTATCCGAACTTCAGATATAACTAATTAACACCTTACCGATCATTGTCCGAACTATTTAATGTTCGATCTTTAGATTTGAACTGTCTGAATTATTTGAGCATCTGATGATTCCAAATTCCCTATTAAGTACCACGATTAATTAATTTAATTACGTATCTCTTGTAAAAGTTTAAAAATATTAAATTATCATCAATCTATAACATATTAAATGTGTTTATTTCGAGAAGCCTAAGATTTGACACTAAAGAATAAATTAACTAAAAGAAGAATTAAAATTAATTGTTGAACTTCGAGAAAAAGATTTTTGAATTTAAAAAATACAGTGCTCTCCTTAGAATAAGCGAGGAACATGCTTGCGCTGCGGGGGGGCGAATGGGTTACGCGTCATGATAAAGCTTGGGAATTGACTAGTCCGGATGTCGCATGTTGTACGCGCGGTGTGTTCTCGCCCTTGTTGATGGGGCTGCATATCCCGGTTACATTCGATACATGCGTAATACAACACACGTGTTTTGCTACCCTTGTTCTTCCCCTCCATCTACTATTCGTCTCTCTGCTCCCTGACCACCAGCACTTTCTCGTACTGCAGTAAATGATTTGTCTTTTTGCGGCTTTCGAAACAGCTATGATTTCATATATATATGATCGCTCAATCGCCATTCGTCAAGCTCAAGTTATTTATTCTTCAAAATGACCGATGAGTACAGGTTCTCATGTTTGATTGTATAATTTTTTAAACATATTTTTATCTCTCGTAATCATAGCAATAGATTTCGATTCTTTCTATTACATATGTAAAAAGAATATTAAATATTGAATTCTTAAGATAAGTAGAAAGAGAGATTGATAAAAAGCATTTATTAACTTTTTATGTAAAAAGAGATAAAAGAAATGCATTTATAAGGCTTAACAGAACTTATTAGTAACAGTAACAACTAATAACATACAATTACATATTGTTAATGGATTACTTTTATAAAAAATTATCAAATTAATTAATAAAAGTTTTTTAAATAATAAATAAAATAATAATAAAGTTCTTATTATAAAAATATAATGTTCCATTAATTATTCAACTAACGCTACATATTCTTGAAATATTCATAAAAGATTTCTAAAATCCTCCCAAAAAAACATTTTAAAAGTATTCCGGAATATCCTGAAATATTTATAAAATATAAAAGCAACATTCAAATATAAGTAAAATACTATTTATATTTATATTATTACATATTCTGAGAATGTTTCATATATGTATTCCGCAAAATTTTAATTTTTTTCAGAAATTCCAGTCATCCCTGAATTACTTTTTAAACAAAAGTTTATTATGAAGTTGAAGAACACATTTCACGTATTTTTACCTTCAAGCTTATAAATTTAATTTTTAAAAATGAAAGACTCATCTCACAGACAAAATGCTATGCCCATCACCACCTTATATTATCTCCCAGGTGATTTTTGTTTACGAGTAAATCCTCTTCGTCGTAACTCTGTCGGCGTAGATGTGTACTGTTCATTTGCGTGATTTTCGTGAAATATATAAAGAGAGTTCAATATTCTGAACATTTCATCGATATTTGTACATTTTGTGATGATTTTTTTTTACTATTATGGAATATTCGATACATTGGGAATATGAATCAAATGTCCTATGAATATTTAGCGTTAGCTAGGTATTCACTTGCCAATAATTTCCTACATTTCCTTGCGAGGGCGTACTCAATTTCGAAAACAGATACGAATGCTTATTTTCGCAGCGACGAAAGCTGTGCACGACGCTAGCCTATTTTCTCGGCTTTGTGAATCGAGTGTTTCACCAGTCGGTTGCCTCACCTCGTTATCGTTCTTTTTTTCCCATTGCTGAAACAAGAAACTGGCATCAGGACGTCGTTATAACGCAAGACGTCCACTTTTCCGCATCTCCTGACCGTCGCGCCGCGTCGGCCCCTCGATAGTCGTTGAACGTGGTCCTTGCGTACTACAAATAAAACTCTCCTGGAAACAAACAGGAACGACCTTCCACTACAAATTGACACTTCCGCACAATACACGACTTAAGGACCCTGGTATATTTTGTTTCTCAATTTAAGATCTATTTCAGTTTGTTGACGTGTAGCTTTAAATACTTAATTATTTGGACTTGGGAAGAAGCTTATTCAAACAAATTTTGTCGTGATATTAAAAACAGAACATTGTAAAATTGAATTTTAAATAAAATTCGCTCCTTTAGTATTTTTATATATTTTAGTATTTTTATATATATTAAGATTACAAGATTAGCTTTTTAAAATTATAATAGTACTTTTTCAAATTTCCATTTTATTATATGACATGCATGTACATATATACTTTTTACACGCTCATGCATATATTCAAATTTTAAATACTTATAAGAATAAATTCTAAAAGTATATTCTCTGTCATTTAATTATTATATCTTTAATATATAATAACATAAGACTATTTAAATTAATTTTCCTGTTTATTAGGAATAACACCTAGGAGAAAAAAGGACATTTATTTTTATGAATGTTTTTGCGGAAATTTTATGCGTATATTGATGTATTTTGCGTTAATTTTATATGTATATTGATATTAATTTTATATGTATATTATACAAAATTTTTAATTAAAAATATTAATAAATAGCAACATAGCTACTGTTGATTAATATTGAAATAGTGATTTATGGAAATCATCATAGCTTTTGTACTGTTTATCTAAAACAGGAGAATTTAATAAATTTTTGAAATATATTAATAAATCTTTATTGTAGAGATTTTTTTCTAAAGCTAGTTTTGTTTTTTACAACTTTAATAAAAAATTGAACAATTTTTTAACGGAAAATTGCATTTTTTTAAATTTAGAAATTCGTTATTTTGTCATAATTTAGAATATCTAAAATCAATTATAACAATTAAAGATTAAATTTATTAATATATATTTCAAGAATATAAGTTTTTTGTTTCAATTATATTGTAAGTTATGATGATTGAATCGCTATTACTAGGAACAAGCTCGGCATTACTTGTTAATATTTTTAATTAAAATTTTTATGATTTCTTTAATAGTGAGTAACACTCACTATTAAACGAGTAAAATATTAGTCAAAACTTGGTTTGAATAAAATTAATAGTTCCCCCCTCCAAATTTATAAAAAAAAACACTTTTTTGAGTCTTCTAAATGTCCTCTTTTAAAACTTTTAACATACTATTATTAACATACTATTAGAATATGATCATATTCTTTATTTTTTTGAAATAAAAAATTAATATGTATTATTACATAATATAATATTAAGTTATTGACGGAATTATTTAGGAATTATTATCGGTTTGTTCCATCTTCAAATTAACTATGTGATAATTTATTTATTAGATAAACAAAAGCATAAAAGAGTAAGAGCATAAAAGAACAAAAGAGTAAGACAGTGAGTTGAAGTTTACCAAAGGATAGAACAACCCAGACTTAGTGTTATTCAGCGATGAATCAATCTGATGAAAAATAAAATACATTTATTAAATTATAATTTTTCTTCAAAATTAAGGAAGCATCATCAATGTGAAAGAACATTTTTCCGAAGGGATGATATTGATCAAGAATTTTCAAAAATAAATTGTCACGTCGACTAACAGAGATGCACAATATACGTTTATTAAGTGGCAGTCACGTGGCATGTCTAACGATACAATGATATCAGTTTTGTTCTCAGACACGATTCGTCACGTGTCGCTCAACATGAGCCTTTACTTTATTATGTGACAACGATAATACCCACCCTAGTTGATTATAATCGCATTTAGCTTCTGCTATTTGCAGAAACATATATAGTCGCACATGAGTGCAAATCTAACAATAAGTGCAACGAATTTGGAAAAAGTCGAGCATTACACAATCCTTTTAAAAAAATCTATCGAAAAGATGTTATTAGTATTATGGAAGAATTTATATTTTCTGAATTATTTCATGATATAACATCATTTTCTGTAATTTTAATGTTGACCAGCATCTGATATTAATTAAATTTATAAAAATTTATTAAATTTATAAAAAATAAAATAATATAATAAGTATGTATTGTATATAACAAACTCATATTTATATTTTTTCACTATTTACATTCTTAAAATTAATTAAGCGACTAAATTTTTCATTTTATGATTAATATTTTATGATTAATATAACAATAAGTAAAAAACAGTTACATCTGTACAAGATGTACAATTATAATGAAAAAAATAACGAAGAAAAAGTTTATTTATTCTAGTAGGATAAAAAAGTTATGACTTATAAAATTTTATGATTATTTGGTGAATTAAGAAATATGATGTAAAATATTCGGTAAGATTATATTTTTAATGCAATATAGACTTGTGAAACATTATTCGACTCTTGTATGTATTATATTATCTAAATACATGGAATATTTCAAACTCGTTAAATAAATTAGTAGTTAATAGTATTTTTACTATAAATTTTTCTCAAATATTATATATAGGCGTATATTAAATATCAAGTAGTTTGCCGCTATTCAATAAATAATTGAACATGCAATATATATATATGTGTGTATATATATATATATATATATATATATATATATATATATAT
>Ga0157364_1005278_pt1 | contig 13122 bp, 6 predicted proteins | sample AttsexASBM2_FD_111476 | JGI IMG/M metagenome (GOLD analysis project Ga0157364, IMG submission 111476) | Fungus gardens microbial communities from leaf cutter ant in Ribeirão Preto, State of São Paulo, Brazil - Atta sexdens ASBM2 | ecosystem: Host-associated > Fungi > Mycelium > Unclassified ... | reverse complement strand
GTTTCCTTACTGCCTCTCAATTAGACATAGCATTTCCTGTTCATCGTTCGACTTCGCGACGAACTTTGACAACCATCCGAAACTTTTCACGACTTCGTTCATTCGTCTAGCTTTCCTCTTAAGTCCTCACAGCTATTAGTTCCAGAGTTCTTAAGGTTCGCTGGAAACTGTCTTCGCGAGCTCGATAAGGTTCTATCCCACTGAACTCGGCGGAAATCTCATCCAAATTTCCTCGGCTGTAAAGTTGAAGAGTCGAAATCGTATTACAGCATCGGGGTGTAATAATATAATATTAATCTCTCAAGCAATAAATGATTTGTCACGGTTTATAAAATTGTCATTTATAAAAAAATTAAAAATTATGACGTTCATCATTCATGAATCATGTTTATCACTAAAAAAGCTAATCAACTAATATTATACAGAGTAAATCATTCACTTTTTTCTCATTGTAAATTTCGGACGAATCGAATTTAGTTATTCTTCGTGTAAAATTACATAGTTTGAGAATATTGGAGGAAAGGCTGGTTGGCGAGGAAGAAGAAGTGGCACGGTTAGGAATTGAACAGGGAATGGAAGGATCGCAGATGAGGATGGAGGGATATTAAAGGTCGAGAGTTGAGACACTGGGTACAGAATATGTGACTGGGTGGCGTCTATCCTCACTCATTTGGTATTCCGTAGGATGCCTACTCCTCCCTATCTATTACCTCCAACTTTCTTCAATCTACGCGTTTTGCTCTCGTTTTACCGATTTATGGATCCGGCGGGTTCACTACGGGGCTAGCTTTGTTTGAATTACCAACCCGCTAAGGCGGTTAGGTGATCGCCTATCAAAGTTTCCAGCCTGCACTTACCGAGCCCTGTTTCCGAGCTGGAGTATTTTCAAATACCATTCAAAGAAAAGAGCGGCGCGAAAGCGGCTGGGCCAGTTGAACAGGATAGAGAGAGGAATGGACTACCATCACGTCCTTTCTCTCTCGCTCTTTTTCTACTCACATAATATCTTCTTTGAACCTGTGATGAAAAACTAGAAGAGCTAAAAAGCAACCTCGCCGCACACTTCCTTTGACCAACGTAAAGTAGACGACCGCAGACTTACAAAAACGCTAGACCTACGAAAGCCGATCTTTCACTGCTCGCTCACCGAACTACCGTATATTTTCATTCGATTTTCCTTTCATACGTCACACGCTAATACCGCGCCATCGAATTACTCGTTAAACTTGTTTGCATAAGTTAGCCATAATTAATGACAATGTTCGTGTTGATATAATTTCATTAAACGAAATGAGGTGATTTTCATGTAACGGGGCGTGAAAGAAATAAAGTTGGTGGCAAATTAAAACGACACATGTTAATTTAACTTTTCTTTGAAAGAGAGAGAACCGCGCTTCTTTTATCTTTCTGTCGCAGCAAATGCCAATTAAATATAAAATGGGACATTTATAAATGCAAGTAGACAATGTGGTTGAAAGTCAAGGGTAAATTCCTTTGAACACTGAAATAAAATATTTAAATGTATATTAAATTTAAAGTGAAGAATTATAATAAAAATTAATGTAATTAATATTGTCAAATCACATCGCTTATAATCGGAATCTGCGTATTATTTTTGCTTCTTGTGTATTGATAATATTCGCAGGATTAAAGTATATTTGATTCAAAACTGAATCTATCTTCATCTCCCTAACGCAAATATATAGATTCAAATCATTGAACAAATTACTTAATAGTAGAAAATCGGCCGGTGCCGATTTGAAGGAATGATTCGATTGCATGCCAGAGAGACGAACGGGATTGTCGTCCCTGAAGAGTAAAGCAATTCCGCACGAGCGCCAGCTTTTCCAGTATCCTATCAGTAGCTCAGTTTCGTTTAAGACGTCTACTAGATGTCCTTCAAGAAAGGTGAATGACTTCTATTTTTAGATAGCCATCCGAGTAACTTCTTCTTTAATGTCATTGTTTTTTTTTCATCAATAATGACTTTGATCTACGAAAACAAAATTAATTTACATTAAAAGTATTTTTTTGTACTTATAATTCTCTCTTTGTACGCTTGTCTGACAAATTTATAATAGTCAACTAAAACGATATCCTAGGCGACCTATATTCCCTTATTTTCTCAATTAAAATCATGCATTCATTTTTTTCAAAAAATATGATCAAATTATGTTATCATATCTCAGGATAACTAAAGATTTATCAGGATCATATTCCTTGCCTGTATCATCTATTGCATTCTTCATTCTGGTACTTCTTCCTATCTCCATGATTTACTCCACTACAATTGCAATTCAGTGGATTGGTGTATCGATTCGATTGATAGAAATTAGTTCTCTGTTCAGTGACCGGATTTTATCATGCTACGACTATGCATGTCCACAACCCTATGAAACTACTAACGGAAGCTGTCGTTGCTTTGTCATCGAGATTTCGGTCAATTTGCGGATTATCCCCGATCGCGAATTTTAATAGCAAAATCATCGTGGTTGATAGGCATGCACTGCTTGGTATGCACGTACTCTACACGCACGTATGTACACTTACGTATGCGCCTACATCGTCGGATGTATTATAGATATATATGTCCGCGGGGAATCCCGCTCCACAAATTTCGTTGGAATTGGAATAAAAGTAATTAGAGGCATTCGTGTTGTCCTGTAATTAGCTTGTGTGCGCACTTTCCAGCACGCTACGCCCGACGACTAATGCGATTCTTGTGACAGCGTCGTCCAATTTCATGCCGCAGTATCGCAGTCGGTTATTCCAAGGGACACGAAACGCCGTTTATCTATCTCGTGAAATAAAAAGGGTAAAGTGGTGAGAGGAGTTGAGGGGATGGGAAACGAACGTGGTGCACAGGTTCGCCTCTTCGCTTTCTCCTTTTTCTCAAATTTGACCGTTTACTGGTGAAGATTGGCTGTAGCTGGATTGCTCGCAATTCGAACATACTGGGCGATCTTGATTAAGATTGACAAACTTTATGTACGGATTCTTTCATCAGTTTGAAGTCAATTTTTCCATAACGTAAAATGGTTGAAATATCCACGGCTTATGTGCTATAAAGAAAAATAGTTTCCTTTGTATATTAATTTTTAACGTATGTACAAATAAAACTTAAATATATTTTTTTTGTTTAACTTCAAGCGAAGCAAAGTTCTTAAAGACTTCCATCGCATCGTGCAACCTGCTAATATTTTATGTAAGTTATGATTCAGAGGTAAAATTATAGGGCAGGAATCTTGAAGGAAAGACAAAGTCTTAAAAAGTATACTATATGTACAAAGGAGAATCATTGAAGAAATATTATATATATTATATATATACCTAGATAATATGCAAATGGATATATGCATATTATCCAGGATATATAAAAAGAAAATACGTGCGTTTTACGTTTGTGTGTTATACACATATACGTGTTCTAACTTTTACATTTCGTTACGTAATGAAGCCTTCTCAAAAAGTTTTAAACTTTTTACACTGCACGAGCGTTTTGATTTAAATTTAGATTCTTTGCTTCACGATAGAAATTGAAACTTAATGAATTTATTTATGTCAATGAAAAATATATTTTGTACGTTATGTATCTTTCTACTGTGACGCCAATATTCAGAAATTATTTCTGTGTGTCTATAGCTGTAGAATCGAAATTGCATCTGTTGCAATGTTTGCCCTTACGCGAATAACTAGACTATTCGTGCGCAACCAACGCCTGTCTGACTGTGCTTGCCAAATTACGATACGTTTCGTCCAATACATTTAGTACTGGCGGAAAAGATCCAAAGGCACACGGCCGTGTCAGGCGGCACGGAGTAAATTGGAACTGTCCAAAGTTCAACATTCCTTTCGTAATTTGTTGCAAATGGTATGCAAAAGTCTTGACGTTACTGCGCCGCGGTTTTCTATGTCCCTCGTAATTTTCGCGAAAGCTCTTTAATTTTCGCGAAGACTTAACGTGTTCACCCGCGGCAGCGCGCCGCGATTTTCACCGGGCTACGGTGATTCATGGTCACACCGCGCCATTGTTTGGCCGCTGTTTATAAATCACTATTAGTTTATAAATAGGACTCGCTGCTAATAAAGTTCCCCGCGCCCGGTCGTCGCTCATCACGATGTGCATCCGAGCAATTTAAGGTGCTCATAGTCGACCCCGCACGTAATTACTCTCTCTTTCTCTCTCTTTCTCGTTCTCTTTCTCTCTCTTTCTCTCTCTTCTTCCACGCTTCTACGGCTCGACCTTTAAAGGTTAAAAGAATGGTAGCTCACGAGAATGCCTCCCCCCTGCCACCTCGTTGATTTTAAATAAAAAAATATATCTTTTAACTGACAAAGAAGTATTACTGCAAAAACTTCAAAGAGTCAGAAGATCAATGCGTTGCTAAAGCTCATTACTGAAAATCATGTATAGTAGATCAAGACAAACATTTGTTCGTCCTAATTTCAATATATCTGTATTGTTTTGAAATATTATGCACGCTCAAATGATAAAAATCTGACAATATATATAATGGAATGAATAATATGTTGATATTAAATAAGATAAGAATTTGAGAACCGAGAAAAATAAAAATTAAGTTTTGATATAAATTATTTATGTAGAGAGCAGATTTCTTTTTAATCTAGGGCGCTCATATCTATAGAGGTAGACAAAGGTATGGATACAGCTCCGCTCTCATATCATGAACTTTATTCATGTAACGCATAAAGATCAATACGAACACATATACACGAGCGTGTATGTACGTACTGTGATTTAGCGTGTTCCAACCAACTTCTATAATAAAGCCCGATTCCTGATTTCTAGTTTAGAATTCGAGTCGCGGATTTAATTTCACTTTGAATGTTGCGGTTATGGGTAATTCCAGAGGAATCACTTCTTGATCTTAACTTCTTCGATATAAAAATGGAAAAGAATAAAACATGGGCAAAACTAATTGACATTAATTGCATAGCATTGATAAGCATCCTTTCTGATATCATCGATAAAAGCGAATTAATTTGTTATATGCTATCAAGCGAATTCAAGCGACGACAATGGTGATAGATAACAATGAAGTAAGAAGAAGAGAGACAAACTTGTTCGAATGCCATGAGTGGAAGGAAAAGCCAGGATTTGCTCAAGAAAAATTGTCGACGGGTCACTAGTGTAACCCGTGAACCAAACCGCTGCTATCCTCGTTTAGATTTAGAGTGGATGGTTGAAGGTGGATGGTTATACCGTTACCTGCATCGTCGGAAATGGCTTTCCGAAGCCAATGGTTGGTGGATCGCTTGATGCAGAAGATGCTAAGACCGCTGGTGACGGCGAACCGAGACGTCTTGGAAATTAGAGAAACGGCGCCGGGCATGGGAAACGTGCGAAGGGAGAACGAGCGCAAACCCGCGCTGAACATCGAGAGAGGATTAAATAGCAAAATATCACTCAGTGCACTGAGCGCGTAGCTTGCAAGCTCCGGCATTTGAGAGAGAACGATGGGTACTACGTGACCGAAATATTTACCTTCGGACTTGCGAGAGAAAAAAGGAGTGAGAGAATATCATGGAACAGAGAGTGAGAAAGAAAGAGAGAGAGGGGGGAGGGAAAGCGAAGCAAGAACGAAGAAGAAAGAAACGATGGAAGAAGACGAAAGAGAGTGGAGGAAAGGACGAAAAGCTACCGTTTCTCCTCGACCCTGAAATACATAGAGAAAATAACGTTTCTGGTCTAACGAGAGGACCTTGACCATTGACGTGTAGTTTCCGCTAGAAAAACGTGAATTTAGTTTTAAAATCATAATCAAATTATTTGGTGCATTGATGTGGAGAATTTATCTAATAATTTGACAAATAAGAATTTTTATCTTTTTAAAAATGTTCTTGGAATTTTAAAATTATCAAACCGTGATTTTTCGTAAAATTTCTTAAACATTACAAACATATTTACCAAATTTATGTATAAACAATTACAAATAATATATTTAGATCGATAAATATAAATCAAATAAGAGAAAGAATCATATTTTTAATCATATTTTAATAAAGGAATGGATTTTAAGTGCTTCGTAATGCTTCTTATGCTCTGCAAATGCTTTGCAAAAACATCTTTCAGTTTTGTAAACTACGCGTCGATTCGATTTATCGGACTTCAAAATATATTTATGTATTTATTGTATGTAAATGTTCTATATTCTAAATAACTATTCTCTAAACATTTGGAATGAAATCTCATTCCAAAAGACCGAAAATTGAATCAGTTTTGAAAAAAGTGAACATATTTTTCCCTTGAATAAGAGTGGCAGATTTTCACTCTTTAAGAGTGAGATTTATTTCTTTTAAAGTAAGATTTCATTCTTTTGGAATGAAAGTTATTCCAAAGAATAAAGTCTCATCTTAAAAAAAAGGAGTAAAATTTGATATCTTTGAAGTGAATCTCACTCCAAAAGAGTGAAAATCTGCCATTCTTGTTCAACAGTAATAAATGTTCACTCTTTTTTTAAAACGCTCAATTTCACTCCAAAAGATTTAGAGAGTATGTACATATGTACATATGTTTCAAGAATGTTATGTGCAACGTTTTAACTGTAGAGAGTTCGTGAAATAGATTAAAATTGAATTTAAAGATTACATTTGTATAAAAAAAAGAAAACGTGTAGATATTACACAGATACTTTCCTACAAGAACGCAGTTGGTAATCATGACATTTTGTCAAAGCTGCGTGGATCGCGGCACTTGTTAAAAGATCCAATAGTAAACCTGCTATCTTCTTGCTATTCTTATCGCGACACCCGTAGTTATATTTCCGCCCTATACATTTACAATGCTCCATTAACGACATGGTCGCACTAAAGTACCAGCCTTTCCACTTCTATTTTTTTTTTGTTAGTCCGTTGCTGTTTTTCTCGTTTCCGTTTCGCGGTTCTCAAGAGAAATCTCATTTCCCCTCCTTGCGACGTAACCGACCCGCATTTTCACCTTTAACGAGCATCACGAAGAATAACGTAACGCGCTAAATTAACAATTAAGACCTAAACGGCTGGTAATTAAGCAAAGACGTTGGGAGATGGTAAGAACAGCTAAGGCAAGGAACGAATCTGCTGGATGCATCGAGCTGTAGGAGACCTCGCTAAGTTCACGAAAGGATGAAAGAAGCAACATAAGTAGGGATGAATGAGGGTGCGAAGGAGAATGGAAAAAGAATGAAGCAATGGATGAAGTAAATTTAACGGAATAAAGAGAATCGAAAACGGAAAGAAATATCATCTGTTTTCGAGAGAGGAGTGACAGAAAATTTAACATATCAAAGATAGAATATGTTATGAACCGATCTATCAACATTTCTTGATGCTTTGATATGCACATTCGAAGAATATAAACGTTTTATGGAATAATTTGCTGAGTTTATAATATAAGCAATAATATTTATCTAAAAATAATTTTTTTATCGGGCAACATAGTACATTACAATTTTCAATTATGTCGAAAGTGACACAACTAAAAAAATAAAATTTTCTCAAAAAAGAAGAAACTGTTTTTCAACTTGACAGAAAATTATTGACTAATTAATTAATATCGGCAAAAGGAATATATTCTTAACATGATCATTTTTGTCATTTTCGTTTTATAACCCCACATTCTTCTATTTAATTTGCGACAATTTTGACGAATTGTTTAAAAAATTATCCTTTAAGTTGTGATGTTGACGACTTTTTAAATGAAGTTAATCTTATTAATCGGTATTTGTGATTCAGTGGATCCGGATATTTTTTTCAACTACATTATAAAAAATTGTTTATAACAAATATTTTTTAAAACCATTATACATAATTTTAAGTTACATAATTTTATTTCTTGGATTTGATCTTCAAAATAAAAAAACATCGTTCAATTACGTTAGCTTTAAACAAAGTAATACAGTAATTTAAAGTACACTGGATCCGCGTACACCAGTTAAGAGAATTTTAAAGTGAATATCGATTAGAGATAAGTTAGATTCACTTTTTTGTTGATTAATGGAGTAATGTTTACTTAATTTATTCGATAATAACTGGAAAATTACGTTTTTTTAATTGTAACACTTTTAAAGTAAAGAAGATAAAGTAATAAGCGAAAAAGAACTCACAAAAAACCAAACAATGTCATATGAAAAGAAGTTGCTTTTATAGAAAGTCTTCTTTAAGATAAATTTTATTACAAAAACTGTTTTATTGAATATCAAGAGATTTATGTTTTATCTTTGACATATCAAAATATGATTGTTACGGCAAATTTATACAAGTGATGTAATGATTATTTTTAAGAGCTTTTTTAATAATCGTGAAAAATTAGGATTGAATAGAAAGTGAGATACCACATTTATATTAACTTACATTATTTATGTAAAAATAAGAGAGAGATAAATCGAGTTTTTGTAGTTCTTTAAGATGCAGATTTAAATATGAGAAAATAAATGTCATATCTATCAAATAATGTGTCGCACTTTAAACATTTAAAAATCAAATTAAAGAGATTAATTATTATATATTACATATAATATATATATATATATATATATATATATATATATATTGTTATTTAATATATCATTTCATAATTACGTAAAAAATTATAAATATATTTCGGTATCCTCTATACAACATCTAGAAATATAAATAACATTTCTCTAAAACATGATTTACATGTTGAATTATTACTCATATTACAACACCTCCAGGAATCCATATGAAAATTGTTCCACGATAGCTTTGCGGTGTAATGTTTGCGCTATTAATGTGATATATATTTTAACGAAGTTAAAACGTCAAATCTCTTTTTCATAAGAATAATTTTATTTATGATTTGAAAAACAGAATGTAATTTATTACTTTGTATTAAAGTACAGAGTTCATTAAGGAATAGTTCCAATAATTGCAGTCTATTTTACTGGCATCAATCAATGCGCAAACGAAAGTTTCTATTTAGCATACCAAAACATTTTGCTGTTTACGCTAGTCGCAGATTCTCAGAACGATATTGATTTTCCGCATCGATACGTACTAACTTCAGAAGGACGCCGCGGGTCTATTTTGGATGTAAAAAATGACCGACGGCAGTTAGAGGGGCTTAATTTCACATCTCATAAAACCGCTGAACGGTGGCTCTGACCCGGCAACGATCTGCCATTATATCAAGTGAAATTCTGCCATTGAAAAACGGCTTTCACGTTCTCGTTACTATTGCGGACGAATAACTTTTTGCAAATTTTGTTTTCGTTCGCTCGAGAAAAGGTTATTCAGTAAATAATAGGTGTGTATCAATATCGCTTTCGCACAAAGTTGATTACATAATTATTTAAATTTGACTGCCTTATATTATGTTAATGATGTAAAAATATCATCAATTGTGATAATTACGTTTAAATTCAATAATCTATTGCAATATGCGTATATTAAAGTTATTAATTGTGATAACATAATAGTCACGACGAACTCTACTTAGAAATACACACACACACACACACACACACACACACACACCTATATATTTGTGTGTGCGTACGTATTATAAGTAATACCATTTTAGTAATTATGAGAAAAAATTTATAACATGCTATATATTTTAACCTCTTCTATAGAACTTCTATAACTGACATAAATATTGTTATCCTAAAATGAGAATTACACATTGAATTATTACCGTATTGTGATAATATCTCGATGAATTGTATGAAAATTGTTACACGATAGTTTTGTAATCGTAGTGTTTGCGCCGTTACGTTCAAGATCGTACCGATATGTATGCATATTGTCAATTTAAAGTATGATACTAGTCAGATACTAGTCACATGCTTTTATTTTTACGATGCCATTATTTTATCACCTCAATGTAGGATGCGTTTTTCCCGGGAACGCCTGTTATGTGTGGACGACATATAAAAGGACAATCTGCGTGTTCCCCGTGAATTTTGAATTTTTCTCCAGCACCTCGGTGCTGGAAAGTAATAACGAAGAAATATTATGTGCCGCTCTTTTTATCTTAACAGGGGAATAATTTTTTTGGAGAATCTCTTGTATCTTATACAAATACGTTATGCAAAGCAATTTTGAAGAGGTAACCTAGGGGGCTTCCCCGAGGGAGTAATTCGGGCTTGACCTCACAAATATCTACGAGTATGTGTATAAAATGTTCCTGCACGGAAATTGGATTGTTATTTTAAAACGTAGAGAGCGATACATAATAACTAAATCGCAAGCCTTTGTCGTTATATATATTATTTGGCCACAATAAATTTCCAGAAATTTTATGTCGTTTTAGAATATAAAATGAATGTAAATTTATATGAAATGTGTATAAAATACAGATGGAAACAAATAAAAAACAATTTTATAATTTTTTTATAATATAAATTTATAATATAAATATTCGTTAAAATTCGGATATATGTAATCTTTAAAAAAGAAAAGAGATTCTTTTAATTTCACGATTAGTTCGATAAATAATATAAATAATATTCACGATGGAAATTTTTATACAAATTTTTTATATAAAATATTCTGTTGGTATTATCAATTGAACGCAATCAGATCGTGAGCGAAAGATGACAATGACGATATCTTTATCTATGATGATATTTATGATAAGCTGATATTCAGAAGGACTATGATTACACAAATACCATGAAAGTTTCCGTCGTCTAAGCAACACTGCTGATGGCTCTTACTTACTTGTGGACGTGATTGGCAGATCGCTAGTGGGAAGGTAACAAGGTATTGTTTCTATAATCAAGCGAGATGCTTTACGAGCGACTTGTACGACTCACTTTTCTGTTTTAATTAAGATAAAGATACTCGAATAAGGCTGAATACCAAATTCTGCATGACACGTACAACATTGATCCCTACTACAATCAATAATTTTATATATATTTAAAATTGACTAATGCTTATTAACCATATACATTATCAAACATCAATGCGCGTTATATAAATAATTATAAGATATAAACAATTTTAGATGAATTTTGTTGAATAAATTAATGTATTAATGTTAATAAATAAAGAAGTCAAATGAACTTCATATATGATATATTTGTGACGACGTTTGGTACTTATGAAATTAATGTTAAAACATACAAAATTAGATATGAAACTGAGTAAAAATACAACGTATATAAAAATTATTGATGTAACCTTTCGTTTAATTAAGCGCAAAAATATTCAGCTTTTACATCAGCACGTAAAATGTAGCTGCCTTTCGGCTAACGTGTATATGTCACATGCATTTTGTTTCAGGCTGCAAGCTCTAAAGCTGTAAGTACGCGGAATCGATCGATGTACATACTCGTGTTCGTGAGAACACTGCAAAAAAATTGCACGTTCGGAGGTATGACACTGGCCGATGGCAGGGTCGCAGCACGAATAACGATAATACGATATTGCAGAGAAATTGTACGATAATTATACGAGTGCAACTGTGAATAATTAAGCGTATGGTAGCACTTACGATGCGTTTGTGCTCACCTTGAATAACGTTGGTACACACAGCATATTTCATGAGATTTCGTGAAACAGCGAACATGGATATTTGTACAGTGTTATCTACATGTTGATGTTAGTGTGAGATTTTTCTACGTAATATCTCATAATACTATTATGTAGAAAAATCTCAAATAGATGTGATATTGTGTGTGTGTGTGTGTGTGTGTGTGTGTGTGTGTGTGTGTGTGTGTGTGTGTGTGTGTGTGTATATATTTAACATTGCATTAGATATATTTCTTATTTGTTTTTAACGTGCCGTATCTGAAATTTTCGTGAATATATTATATATGTATTTGTAAAAATTATAACTATTTACTTTTGCTTTTATAAGATTATATCCTAATTATTAGCCGACTGTTGGCGCTTTTAACGAAAGTTAATAAACTAATATAAAATCACTTTTACTTATGGCAATAATCGATGACTGAGTCGGGCAGTAGGTCTTTCTAGAGACATATAACAATACTATAAGTAGATTAAAGCTGACAAGTATACCGCAACGACAGGGTGTGTCGCTGTAAAAAAACTCCCATTGAGAAAATAAGTAGGCCGACAAACGTGCATTGAGAAAGTTTGCAGACATTTTGTTTCCTGTTTCTTTCAATGCACAGTACGTAATCGATTATTGTAGCAGATCGCTACAATTTAGAAATGGGCGGTCATTCTTTCGAATTGTAAATTGCTTTCACGTATAATTAGATTTAATGTAACAAAATAAGACAGAGAGAGAGAGAGAGAGAGAGAGAGAGAGAGAGAGAGAGAGAGAGAAATATAATCATCATAAAACGTAATTAATTTTCTTATAAAAGATTAGGATCTTATGATTTTGATATTTTCTATTATAATAAATAAATCTCCAAAAAAGTGATATCTTCGATATCTGCTCTTTATAAACTAAAAGATCATAAAAAAATATTTTGACAGAATATAAATTTAACATAAAAAAGGACTGAATTCAATTAATCTTTCTTTAAAAATAGAGATGCATCTTCTTAAGCAATAAAATCTTCGTCCATTGAAGAGCAGTAATAACAGATCTATGTAACTCCACCGAAAAATGATACCTTCTATTTATCAATGTGAGAGCGCGACATCTGCAAATTAGCACGACTCGTCTCTCGGATATCACGACTCATCTCTAGCCGCGTTGGAACCGGACCGACGCGCGCGAAGTAAAAAGATTGATGACGTGTCCCCGATCCGTGTATACCTTCGCGAAACGGGCGATGCAAAATCTTTCATGACTCGCTAATGTTTTGTAACAGTTCTTGTTCTGGCACAAACGTTGATAGATCGTTTCATTGACCAGCAACGAGATGAAGCTCGTCCGTCGTTCGCGAGAAGAACGATCGGCGCGCGATCGGAACGCGATAGAAACGAATGAAAAAAGAATAGAAGAAAAAGTGAGAAAGAAATAGAGAGCGGAGAATGAAAGAAGAAAATCGTGGCAAGGTTGGTGGAGCGATGGGTAGTAGGGTATCTGCCTATTATTCACGCGCGAGATAGGTTGAAGGGGGGGGGGGGTTGGTCTCGCCCGATCTTTGAGGGGCGGGGGGGGGGGGGGGACTCAGAAGGGGGGGGTAGGGGGGTGGGGGGCGTGGTTTTAATTCAAAACAGAAACAC
>Ga0157364_1005276_pt1 | contig 13124 bp, 4 predicted proteins | sample AttsexASBM2_FD_111476 | JGI IMG/M metagenome (GOLD analysis project Ga0157364, IMG submission 111476) | Fungus gardens microbial communities from leaf cutter ant in Ribeirão Preto, State of São Paulo, Brazil - Atta sexdens ASBM2 | ecosystem: Host-associated > Fungi > Mycelium > Unclassified ... | reverse complement strand
TTACGTATATATATATATATATATATATATATATATATATATATATATATATAGATATATATATATATATTATATATATAATATTTCGTAAGCAGCATAAGTATTAAAAAATTTTTAAAGATTAAAATTATTATCAGATTTTAGTTTATTGTATTATATATAACAATTTATTAAAATATAAAAAAACTATTAAATTTTGTCAAATTATATTCTATGTATGATATCCTTTAAGAGAATTATTTTATGACTGTATATATACTTAGTATAAAAATTACATAAATTATATAAATATAAGTTATATGTAAATTAAATGTTATAAATATAAAATAAAAAATAAATATTAAAACAAATAATACTAAGGAAAATTAACAGTTCGATTGATTTTTCTGCACTATAGCAATGGGAAATCGAATCAGTATGGAGTAAACGATCGTACAGTATTAACTCTGCTGCAGAATTAAAGTCAATTTTACCAGGTAAAATCGGAGTTAAGAATAGAGCATGAGCAAGATAGTGTAGTCGGAACAATAACAAGAATAATGTAGTTTCAAAGTATAGTGTTATTGGTTGCAGGACCCTTCTCAATCTACCACTATTCTTTGAATCATTAATGACCCTAAGCCGACCTCGTCAATCTCCTGCCCTTACTACCGAAAAACATCGAAAAGCTCGATTTTTTAAGATTGCGGACAATTTATCAATATGTGAAGAATGTCAACACATGAATACATATCACAAAACATGAAGTAAACATTATAAGAAACTGAATACAATAAAATATAAGATACAATCTAAAATATAAAATTTTTAATTTGTTACGAAAATGTATGTAATAATTAAACAATAATTAATATATTCAACAATTGTTGAATATATTTAGTAAAACGATACAAATAATAATCACAAATTGTCTATTATATTATATCATATTTATTTTTAAAATTTATACTTTTATTCTCAATCGTTAACAATTATTTATTACAGTAAATCTATATGAATTAACACGTTATTAATTACAATGTGATTCTTAGAAAATTATTTATACTTTTAATTTAAATTGTTAAGTGACACACGCACACATTTAAATATTTTAACGCTAAATTATATTAATCTACAACTATATCGCTGTCCCATTTTGAACTGTGTAAATCTGCGGAGACGTTAGATGTCCACATTGAAATAATTAAAATATCTCAAGTATAATTAAATAGTCCCAAGATATATGTCAAGAGAATTACAAATATAAAGGCATATTCAGATGTTATTTTTCATAAAGTGTATGTTTAAATTTTGTAATACAATATTTAAAAGTTTCTGATATAATGTAGATAAGGAAAAAAAAGAGTTTACAAAACTTTACAAAATAAGTATAGTAAAACTTGAATATTACGTAGTTTCGTAGCTTGTACTTCGCAAATAATTAACAATTTACACACAATAACATCGACGAAGACGTTCTTAATCAAAACTGAGGTACACTTCACGAAGCTGACCCACTATAATATTTATAGTATTTATACTGCAAAATGCTATATAGGAGAGTTTGTAAATTTATTGCATATTCCTGTACCATGTCGTAAATAAGGAAGGATTCGAACGTAAAAGTGAAACTTTATAGGGGGGAAGCTATATTTATAGCGCATTTCTTTCATGTTCAACTTAAAAACTGAGAGTATTTTTTAATGAATAAGATACATTGTCACGGGCTTGAGTGACACAAATATAATATTTATGCTAATTTTCAACTGAACAATTCCTTAGTTTCATTTAATTGAAAATGATAAAGGTTTATTATATATATATAATTATGAATATTTCTTCTTCTTATAAAGTTTAGTTTAAGTTAGTATAATAGAATAATAAATAATTATAAAATTTTATTGGAACTTAAATCACGTTGTTTCAATATCCTTTTCAATTTTGTCGTTTAAATCAATGAAATCGTCTCAGATCTGTGTGGAGATTTGTGTGAAGAAGAGAAATAAATTTCGTGCAGCATTCACAGAGAAGCTCAACACGACAGACTCATGTAACGCCTGAGAAGAAGCTATGACACGGACGAGAAACGGACGAGTTATTTCATTCACGGATTTCCCATAAAATCAGAGTATCGAGAGGTTGGTGTCGCATATTTAATAATGCAGTAACACCGGATGTTCGTAGCTAGCTATCGAGCCAGCGATGCTGAGAGGGAGGACGGAAGAGCAAGAGTCGGATGGGAGGGGTTCAACAGAGGAAGGGGTTTGCTGTTGGGGGGGGAGGGTGGCGATGGGATAGACCAGATTAAATATTTCACAACGCATTTCCGCCGTTGCGCCCGGAGGGTGGTTTGAAGGGTGGGACCGGATCAGGAGACTGAGGGGCAACAAAAAAAAAGTGTAGTACAATTTTGCGCGACAGAAAATCCCGCGCACGCTTTTCGCTGGTTGAATATGGATTTTCGAATGTGTATAAGCTTTCCGGAGATTTCAGGTTTCATAATTGATAAAGGAATTCTTGAATTCTAGGAGAAGAAAGGAAATGCTTGGGAGAGAAGTTGAAGGCAGCGTGATATTATAGCGTAGCGAAATCGTGACAAAATCAAAAAAGAATATTCAGAAATGAAGTGATAAAGGAAAAAAAACCTTTAAATAAAATTTTTAAATACTGTAAAAAAATTGATAAAAAATTTCAATGAAATAGTAGATACTTTAAATATTAAATAATATAATTGAACATTATAGATTAAAAATTATATTAGATTTAACAATAAGTTATAATTCTCATGTAAATTCAAGGCAGTGGTTCCCCGTTGTTGTACGTTGCCAGCTCTCTCAGAACATTACTGGGTTGCACAAACTTAGAACCCACTGCCCTCTTGTCTACTGACAAGCGCGCATTAATGTAATGCCCCTTAACCTTACGAACGGTTAGATGGATCGTGTCGGGGGTGCTTTGTTGCGCTATGGCTCGTAATAAACGCGATCCGTTACCCGACAGTTGCTCACGTGCACGAATAGCTTTATAGATCTCGTCGCACAGCCATTACAGACTCGTCGTTCCTATTTTATAAACTTACAACACCGCATTATTTACGTCGATAACGTATATTAACGAAAAGAATCAACATAATCAATTCTTGTCATCTTTCTTCTGATCATGAGCTCTCTTTTTTCATCACGATTAAGAATCTATGTAGTTCATTACATTTATGAGCCTATGTTCTTTTAGGTATATAATTGCATTATTGATAATTTTTGTAATATTATTTAAATTTTAAGATAAAGTCACACTTTAGAAGATAAGATATATAGCTCATAATAATCAATCCTCTATATAACTCTATCCATATCTTCTTGTATAACTTTTATTTATCTAATCACGTCTCTCTTTAATAATACAAAAAGAAAAATAATATGATTGAGACAATCGAGACTTGTAAGCTTTCCGCATACTCACAATATACTATACAAGAAAATCGATAAATCCTGGGTGATTGGTTGCATGAAAAATCTAGAAATCCACTTTGTTATTTATGCGTTGGTTTGCTCGCCAGAATGCAGGGATACTTCTGCATGTGGGACAGGATTATCATTTTTCCTCGGTGATCCCGGCAAGGTTGCTATTACTTCTGAAGTCCTTCCTCGTATGTTTCACTGGCTATCGATTTGAATCCGCGCTGTTCGAAGAAGAAAAGCCAAAGTATGCAAAGAGAAAAAACATAAATGGAGAGATCAATTTTTCTTTAATGCCGCATTTATACAAGCTGTAAAATTTATAGTAGATTAAGAATCAAATCTCCACGAGGCGTGTTGCATATCAGCTTCTGGATGTTTTAATGCGACATGATGCTGTCTCAGGATTGCTTGAGTCCTGAAAGATATTCTTAATATTTCTCAATCAAGTCTAAGACATTACCTTCATTTATTAAAGAAATAGATTAATTTATACTCTATGTGTTTACATTCGCTTTGTTAGATTAGTGCTTATTTGACAAAGCAAAACCCGAAATTTATTCCGTTTCTATTTCTCTCTTCCTACAATAGTAATATAGCACAGGTTAATGTTAAATTCACGATTGTGCCTTTTGCTTGTTTGGAGTATGTACATGTACATTGCTTTGCGCATGTATATATACTCCTCCATCATAGCCTAAAGGTATAGAGATACGCTTGACGAGAGTTGACATTTTCGACTAACAACGTGATAAATACCACTAAATCTAGATTTCTCTTTATGATGCTAATTATCATGTAGTTCACTTATTAAGGAAGCTATGGTTTTTAAATTTTTACCTTTACTGTCAAATTTTATTTCATTCTAAAACTAAAATTATATATTTATAAGTTAGATAAAGGAAATTCGATATACGATCTTCTCTTATCCGTTTACCTAATAGTTTAGTAATAGTTTTACTCTGTTTCTCTAGTGCGTGAATTGGCCTTATATGGCAACATAAAGCAATTATAATAGCGTTTCAAATTTAGTCCATGTAATGTGTCCAGACTATGGATTTTAATCAGATATGAAGTACACTAAATTAAGCTAGTGTAAGTCGAGGTATGCTAGATTATGTCAGACTATGACAAAGTTTCTATGCCACAGTAACCCTGAATGCCGTAAGCTAAAATAACTCCGAGAAAGATAAAGCAGGAATTTATTTTAGTTATTTTTTTCAATCTGTAAAAAAGCTAAGTATTAATTGACTAATTAAATTATCATGCAATTCAAGATTGGCTTTTATTAATTTTTCGGTGCCACATTATACGTGTTATCACAGGAATAACACACTAGATTTTGTATAAAACTATCATATAAAAATAAATAGAATAATCAATTAATTTATTAAAATTTACAATTTATAATATAATTATTTGTTATTACTGCATATACTTATGTGTTATTTCAAAAAAAGAATTTTTTAAATAAATTATATAAATTATATAAATTATATAAATTAAATAAATATAAATATTTATAACAGATTCGCAATCTTAAAATAATAACAAAGATATTCAACACTAATACGAGATAACGCGGAGGGGATGCGTACAATTATTAAATTGTAAAAAATTATTTTATTACATTAATCAAAATCTTCTTTATTTCGAAATGTTTCAACTCGCTTTGAAATCATCTTCAACAATCTTACATCTGTTTTTCTTAAGATCTGTCGATCTTAATGCAGCAATCCTAAATGAATCAATCTCAAGTTCTTAAAATTGTAGTAGATTTTCAAACAGACGCCAAACATATCATAAAGTTTTGGAAAATTAAATTAGTCATATAAAAACATTATAAACATTTTTCAGAGATCAGAGATTTATTAAGAAAAAATATAAAATACTAATTATATCGACAAAGTGTCGAATAAGTCATTAATGTTTCCGCATGATTAATTTAATTTTCTAAAAAGCTTCATGATTTGACGTTTGTTTGAGAATCTTGTTTAAGAACAGTTTTGGCAATCTGAGAATCTCATTTTTAATAGATTGCTGAACTAAGATCGATTAAGAATAGATGTAAGATTGTTAAAGAAGATTTCAAAATGAGTGAAACGATCAACATTTTGAAATAAAGACTTTGATTAATGTAATGAAATAATTTTTTACAATTTAATAATTGTGCGCATCTTCTCCGCGCTGACTCTTATTAGTCTTGAATATCTTTGTTATTATTATTTTATATGTGTATATGTATATATATATATATATATATCTTATACAAAAGCAATAATTAAATAATTTAAAATAATTATAATATTTTGTGTAAAATTAAAAAAGAAAGGATCTTCTCTCAGTACATTTATATTGATAGGATCAATATTCGTTTCTTTCAATAGCAGTGCAATTCTGCCATATGCAGGCTCCTCTATATTGAGGTGCTAATTGACGATTACGATCATCTTCACGCGCGCAATTATACTCTTCATATGTTTGTCTTCTGCTCACTGTATTTCGACCTGCGTACGCGAAACGAAACGTGGCCGCGTAATGTGCGAACTTCCACTTCCAACATCGTTATTCGATGAGAAAGAACAGCATGGAACACTCGATTTTCGAGTTATTTGTTTAACGCGGGAGCTAGCGAGAGACTATAAGGGAAAGCAAAAAAGCAGAAAAGAGATACGCTGCAGAAGGTAACTGGAGAAACACTGAGCGCGAGAAAAAAATTCCGAGCGAACTGAAATAAAGAATGACCAGACGAAATAGAGAACAACGAAACAACAAAAGTGAAAATTTAATGTAATAAAACAAGTGAATGTTTTATATCTATGTAACTGGCTTTTTCTCCAATGCGGTTCCATTTTATTTCTTCCTAATGGTTTTAAATAAATTATTTTTTACAAGATTCAAATATAATTTCTTTTTTCCTGATACAATCTGGATGATAACAGTTATGTTTAAGTAAATATTTGTAGATATATATTATAAATAATTTTGTTAAACTTTTTTAAAAAAATCATCATTTTTAGCTGGAGATTGTATAAAAATATAAAATAATAATCGATTATAACAGCAAGTTAATGTAATTTATTCTTTTTCCAAATTTTTCCATTTTAAATCATATGCAATTGAACAAAAATATTATATGAAATATTTCTAGCAGTCGAAGATGAATGTGATAAACTATCCGCATCCGAATTCTTTTCAGTTTTGGTGGAAAATGAATGCAAAATAGTCCAACCACCGCGCTAAACTGATACGTTGGATGGATCGAGCGTAACATTCTCTGAAAATTTTACAGCGACGAGGTGAGGTGCGCACGGACGAATGCTCGCACGCACGCGCATATTTTCCCAAATGCGTATCTCTTATTCAAATTGCATGGAAAATTCGGTACGTCCGGCCCGGCACAATTTATGGACGGGCCGCACTTTGCGGCGTGTCACGGCCGCTGGTCTGCAGCATTCGTAGCTGTAATTGGGATTTATGGGTATGCGTAAGCCTTTATGGTGGCTATGGCATCACGTTTGATGTATACATGTATTTGTTGCCACGCGCGTAAATAAAGTGAGTACAAGAGCGAGAGAGGCAAACGTTGATTCGCATGCAGTCATGACGAGCATGGGAAAAAGAGAGAATGGGTCTATATTCACCGCGAGGCACTTGATGTTGCTCCAGCATGAGCTTTCCCACGATCACCATCCATATCCAAAGCGCGCGCGTATCGTGTCGAAGGTAATCGATTTATCGGTTATGATTTTTGGAAATTTTTTTTCGCCCACACAAAGCCCGATAAAATAATTGAATTGATCTGTGGAAAGATGTAGATAAGTTTCTTTTTACCGTAACTATTGATTGCTAGATAAATTTAGCAAAAACTGATAGTCTTAGAATAAATATTTTTCTAAGAGAAAAAATTTTTTTCATAGCTATGAATACGTATAGAAATAATTGTAGATTTTTAATGGAATTATAGCGTACAACCCTGCTATGTAGCATGAATGAAAATGAAAAATTATGCGTTGAATGTTAAATTTTCGCGGATGTAATTGATATTTGTTATGACGTGTTACAGAATACAAAAATAATTTATGTACACAAATTTCACATCAAAACAAAATATATGGCATATTAAATTTTGAAATTGTCGACCTCAATCTATCTTGATCTTTGGGTTCTTCATAAAACAAGAGAAATGTGATAATAAATACGATCTTATTATAAAATAAAAGATTTATTAATTAAGAGATTTTAATTAAGAGATTATTAATTAAGAGATTTCATTTCATAAAGACAATCTTTTGTGCCAATTGGATACGGTACATTGATGCATCTATATATATCCGCCAGTGATAAACTTTATGCTTACTGTAAATTTGAATTCTATATGTTGTTTCGTACGCTTACGAAGCTCCACGCTGTTCGCCGCTTATTGTTGGAATACAGCTATGTTTGATTTAGCACGGTATGTTGCTCGCGGCTAGAGTCGCCACCCAAGCCTTCCCAAATTACGTTTACATAAATGACTAACAATTACTAACAAGCTGAGGATACAACAAACACACGGGGCGCGGCCTCAACGGCCTCGCCTGGCTTGGCTTGGCTTGGCCTGGCCTGGCCTGGCCTGGCCTGGTTATGGCCTAAGTAAAAACTCGTTAATTAATTAACCTCGCCCTTTCTCTCTGCCAGCTTTGTGAGCAAACACAGGAGCGGGTGTGGGAGGTTTACGCCGTAGCTGTAAAGGGAGGTATAGGGACTCGCCGTTAAACTACTGGGGATGTCCAACCTCGAGAGACCCCCCCCGGCATGTTGTGGTAACCTGAGCCGACTAGCGGTCCTCTCTATCTCCATCCCTCCTTTACATCTGGAAGTCATAGCTGCAATTCTGCTATGGTGAGCCCTACGGCGAATCCTTGCAGACTGTTCCCTACGATGCCCTCGATCCCCGTCTGCTAAGTCCGCTAGCACGGCCGGCATTATGTTCTCTCTAAGCAAAACATACCCAGAAGCGCATAGCCTTAGCTCCGACTCCGCGGTTACCATCGCTTGATTTCGCACAGTCGATCTCTCTGCTCTTTCACCATCTATCTATCCTGTTTTACACAAACTCTCCTTGTCGCCATCTTTGTCCATGGTTATGAGAATTATGCTGCGGGCGCTTAAAAGCTTCGTAAACATCGAGCACGTGCAGTAGAAAGCCATATGCGGGCGAGGTACTGTGGGGGAACAAGAAAGGGATCAATGGGCCCAAAGGCAGAGAACTGACTTCTGTAAAGACTGGTCTTATATCCATCCTCGGTAGTATTGTAGATGCCACGGAATATTCCACAAAGGATACTTTACGTTAATGGCACTGTGTTCTCTCTGTATTTGACATTCTTCGATTTCTTGTTTTTTTTCTTTTTTTTATTCGATGGAAATGATAGCAGTTGGTTTTGCTCTTCTCAATGAACCGCTCGAGGCTTCGACGAAGAAAAAGGAATGTCATTAGCTTACTAATTATGAGTCGATATTGGACATTATTAATTCTCATCTTTGCCTTTGAATTCGACGCTTTAATGAGTTTCTTCGCACCGCACGAAAATAAAGTAATCTCACGCATGAAATTTCTCAATAAGTCTTGGAATTAATATAAAATAAATCTGATGAAGTATTTCATATATTTTAGCAATGTTAGCAATATGTTGTGCTATTTATGATGTATAAGATCATGCGATTAATCCCACCGGGATTATTTTGATCGCGATTATTTTATTCATCAATATAAAATAAAAGTAGAATTGACGTTAGAATAAAGTGAAAGAAAGTGAAATGATCTCTGTTTTGTCATGGCAGCTCTGAAGAGTAACAAAGTGAATGACTGGAAGCGAGAGTACGCCGTGGACAGGGAAAAAACGAGAGAGAAAAAATCATCGGGTTGTCGCAAAAATTGTGACGAGTACGAAGGCATGGTATTCTCTGTAGCAGTCCGCATTTGCGTTGACCCTGGAGGCTTTCGGGAAACGAAGCGCGTAATTACACGCCCAAGGGCGAGCGTCGTTCCAAGCAGACCTCTAACTAACTCCCCGCTTACGTCTGTTCTATGATTTTCCGCCCCGTACCCGGTCCAATCCTTTCCTTCTTTTTCGATTTTTTTCTCTTTTTAGTCTTTTGCTTCGCATTCACATATCTCCATATTTCATCTCGTTGTAAATAGTCAATCAGAGTGACAAATGAATTGACGTTTAGCGTATGTACTTACTTTTTCGCGAATGGAAAAGCGACTTTTTTATTATAAAGATCAATTCGCAAAAATCCAATAAATATAATACCCTTTTTGAAAAGGATTACTATCGATGATTTATATTTGTCAATAAACACTTTGCAAGCTAATCTACAAAATAATATATGTAGGATTAATTGAAGACATACATTCATAATAGTAAAGATTTTTAATATTTATTACGATATTGTACACAGTCAACTTTATAGTATACTCTGGAGTGAGTCTTCTCTTTCTTATACTAAATTATAGAGAACTACGATCCGACAGATAAAAGAAAGACGTACAAAAACTTATCTTTTTGACTTTTTCCTACAACTACAACTACAAACAGCGTTAACCAATCAGCGAGTTCCTAACAAAGAAAGCAATACAATCTTTACTCCTGAGTATCATTGTCTACACGGAAAAAACATAGCTGAAAACTTTACTGATTCAGCAAATCTATAGTTATAATATACAGATAGTCAATTTTTTCTATGTTAAAATAGCAAAGTTGACAGCTGAATAACATTAGCGATTTATTATAAACCATCAAATCTTCTTAGTTATCGATGTTGAATTCGCATAGTAAATTATAGGTTTGCTGTATCACCCAATTAATTTTTTTTCCGTTTAAGAACACCTCCAGTCTTTGATGACTCACTCCAGTATATCAAAGTTCACTGATATTATAAATATGATAAAATCATTACTAATTGAGACTGTAAGAATTATTAATTATTATTGATATTTCTGGCAAATGATTTGAGAGTTCTTTAAATTTATGTAACACATGTATTTTATTAAATAGAAAAAACGAAACATCGATAGTATAAGATGTGTAATAAATTAAATTTCTTAAAAAAAATATTTTCCTTATGCAAAAATACCATAAGCGATATAAATCGTTCAAAAAGCACTTAGTCATTTTATATCGTTCCACACATTTTTGATGTCGATTTTCTTCTTCACTGCAGAAAACTCTTCGACGTTTTGTAGGAACCAAAAGAAATAGACCGAATACCACTCGACATTTCTGATATTCTGGGCGATTTCGATGCTTTACATTCCAGAACTTATTCCTTCGCCTGGTTTCTTCACATGCTACATATCTTACAAGTATCTTGCATATAACGCCATATCTAAGACGAGAATTTTGTAAAACAAGAAAATGTGTCTTCATGCACATTCAATTCAGAAAGCAATATGATAGAATTATTTTCCAAAACATTACATTAATATCTTGTATCAGTTTATTTTGATGACTATTTTTTTTCAAGATTATTTGACATTTCAGTTAATATTTGAAATAATTGAATTAATCGCGCGGCAGGAACGTCTTAATCCCAATCTTAATCCTGCATAATGGCGTCTTATCTGCAGCATCCCCCTAGATACTACAGCGCATGGTACATCGGGTATAATACTCGATAAGATGCTTATATAGAGATCAGAACAGGTCTCCAGTGTTGCATCATGAGTAATATGTTAGACGTTACTTGCTTACTTTTATTATCTTCCGTTTATACCTCAGGAAAATGAAATTTTCTCTGAGATGCCGACGATTCGTCTTGTGGGATTAAAAAGCCCCTTAATTTCCCTAGCGGGGCCTCGGCATCTCACCTCTTCTTCAATAACACGTTCCACCATTCGCCATGCATCCTCTTTCGACCAGCTACACAACACTGTTAGCTTTTAGTTTATCTTTTTTGATATTATGTCGCAAAAAAATTTAGACTTAGGACTATTGCGCAAGTTCAAAATGGAAGAAAAAGAAAAGAAAAAAAGAGAAGCGGCTGGCTAATGCGCGCAGAAATTAAACAGAATTCTAAATGAAGCTTCAGCTGGAGTGGTCTGCGCTCTGACATGCTAATCACCGAAACACTCAGTTCTTCAAAGGCATTTTCCTCTTCCCGCCAACGACATTTATGAAATACCTATGCAAATACTCCGTCACTGTCCATTTCATTTAATTAAAGAAATTTTGATTATCGATATATTTTTATAAAACTTTAGAATAAAAATATATAAGTTTTCGCTAATATTTTTTTTAATTAATATGTTGAACGCAGATAACAAAAAACAGAAAAAAATATACATATGATAGAGAGCACCAAGATTGGTCAAACTTAAATGTTAAGAATACAATATATATTCTTAATTTTTAAATTTAATTATTTCAAATATGTGCGCCGAAACATTCGGACATTAACCACATAATATAAGAAGCCAAAATATTCGGACATTCCTATATATGAAATAATCTTCTCTAAATTATTTCGATAAAGAACTTCGATAAAGAAATAATTTATTTCTTTACCGGAATATATAGGAATGTCCGAATATTTTGGCGCACAGTCATATTTGAGATAATTAAATTAAAAAATTAAGAATATATATTGTATATTGTTCATATATTACATCTAACTTTGATTGATCTTTGGTTGGTGCTCTCTATCATATGTATGTTGTACATTTATACGATCAGATCTTATTTCTTATTAGAAAAAATATTTCTAATTGTTCTATTTAAACATTTTTACAGAATTATTACTCGTTAAATTTTTTATCTATTTCTTTAATAATTTGCAATATGCATTTCATGATAATATGTGTTTTCTTCTTCTATATTTATTTTCTATTAAGAGATATGTTTTCTATGGCTGAACTAGTATACACTTTTGGAACTTAAAGTAAATTTAACATTTGGCGAAAGCAAGAAAAAGAGTTCTAGTGCGAAAATAATAAACGGACCTCTTATTTATAAAATTAATTGAATAAAAAGGCATTGTTACTATAAATATGTCAAACATTATAAGCGTTATATTAAAAGCAGCGTTATATTAAAAATAAATAACTAAAAAGTAAAATTTAACGTAAATACATTCTATATTTAAAACAACGAAATATATACAATCAGGCAAAAGTCGGAATATACCAAGAATATCAACGGCATTCACTGCACTCTCGGGCTCCCCTGTTAATTAATAAAGTATCCATGTAAACTAACAGTTTTACTGCAGAGCTGGCGAACTTAATACAAAAGAAGCAGCTTTTGTTTCTGCGCGACGAAGTAACGAAGTCCCGGACAAAGTCAGAGCTAGGCACTGGGCAGATTACTCGTTATATACTTAAAACCTCAACAACTAAGTGGTGAAAAGAAAAATGGGACTTTTTTTACGAATTATTACTTTTTAGACTATTGTGGTATATTGAGTGATATATGATATTTTTCTGTGCTATACGTGAATAAAATCCTGACTGAATCAACTGATAAGACGTAAAAATATTTTTTTATTTAAAATTTAAATTGTGTTACAATGTTAAGTTGTAAATTAGATAAAATATATATATAATGGTTTATTTTTTTATTAAAATAATAATTCTTAAATCATATATATATATATATATATATATATATATATATATATATATATACACGCGCGCGCATATGT
>Ga0157364_1005275_pt1 | contig 13124 bp, 5 predicted proteins | sample AttsexASBM2_FD_111476 | JGI IMG/M metagenome (GOLD analysis project Ga0157364, IMG submission 111476) | Fungus gardens microbial communities from leaf cutter ant in Ribeirão Preto, State of São Paulo, Brazil - Atta sexdens ASBM2 | ecosystem: Host-associated > Fungi > Mycelium > Unclassified ... | reverse complement strand
TGTGTGTGCGTGCGTGTGTGCGTGTGTGCGTGCGTGTGTGTGTGTGTGTGTGTGTGTGTGTGTGTGTGTGTGTGTGTGTAATATTGAATTTATGTAATAGCGCAATTACTACAGTGCTCATTCCCATTAGTCCTTTGTCTTAGTTTATTTATTTGCATATATAGAAATGTTTATGTATCTATTTTAAGTATTCATATATATATATAATAGCTTAATATTATATAGCATCAGGTAGAACTTACAAATTTAGATTTTCTTTTTCTTTTGTAATATAATATTTATTGGCGTATTAATAAAAAGAAACTTCAATTAATTTTTGTATTACTGCTTTATAATTTAATTAGTATAGCATGCTTTATTTAGAACTTTATTTTGAAAATTTTTTTATATGTTTTTAAAATTTGGCATGAATTTTTCTTTTGTTACTTATTATATATTTATTATAAATTACATAAATAAATAAATTATATAAATATATAATATTCTAAAGTAATGAAATTCTGTATTTCAAAATATATTCTCTTGTGAAATTATAATATGTGCACTAGCTTATTATATTAAAAAATACACATCATTCTCATTTTATATCCATATATTATATTTTTTATTGGATTGTAATATACAAATTTATATTACATTTACAGACTGATGATAACATCGATAGTCCAGCTGGTTCAAGACGTTCATCAGAGCAGGTACGTAATTATTTATTTTATTATATCCTTATATTATTTAATATTTTATATGTAACATTTTTTCTTTTATCGTAAAAATTTTAGATTGATAGTCCCAAACCTACTCTTCCTGTGTCTAATGACGAAGGATTGCCCCCTGGTTGGGGCATGCAAGTAGCACCTAATGGTAGAATATTTTTTATTGATCATAATGAGAGGGCGACAACCTGGATTGATCCCAGAACGGGAAGACCAAGCTCTATACCTAATAATATTGCACCATCAGCGACATCGAGAAGTGATTTAGATCAATTAGGACCGCTTCCAGAAGGATGGGAGGAAAGAGTACATACAGATGGACGAATCTTTTTTATAGACCATAGTATGTATTATTTTTTATAATTTCAAATTTGAAACTCAAATTATAATAATATTACAGCTGGATATAATATAATATTTATTTATCTTTTTTGTCATAGATACACGAACAACACAATGGGAAGATCCGCGTATGTCTAATCCTCAAATTGCTGGCCCGGTATGATTACAAACATTTTATTACATGAATCTTTTTATGTAGGGAAATAATATATATATATACATATTTAGGGAAATAATATATATATTTTTTAGCTATAGATATGCATATATAAATTTAGCATATTGTGAATTGTTATCCTTTTTCAGGCTGTACCATATTCAAGAGATTACAAGCGTAAATATGAATATTTGAAATCACAATTGAGAAAGCCTGTATGTAGATATGTTCATTACTCATTAAATCACTTTTGACATGGATATGATTATATTATATCTGTATATATCTTATTGCAGAATAATGTTCCTAATAAGTTTGAGATAAAAGTTGGCCGAAATAATATTTTGGAAGATTCATATCGTATCATAAGCTCTGTTAACAGAGTTGATATTCTAAAAACGAAATTATGGGTAGAATTTGAAGGAGAAGTAGGCTTAGATTATGGTGGCCTTGCAAGAGAATGGTTCTTCTTATTGTCTAAGGAAATGTTTAATCCATATTATGGACTTTTTGAGTATTCTGCAACGTGAGTATAGAAACTCTATTTTAGTGTTTACATGTAATATACGAGATCTTTCTCTCTCTCTCTTTCTCTTCAAAACAAATTGGCATTTTTTATTTTTAGTGATAATTATACACTGCAAATTAATCCTTGTTCTGGTGTATGTAATGAAGAGCATTTGAATTACTTTAAGTTTATTGGGCGCATAGCAGGAATGGCTGTTTATCATGGCAAGCTTTTGGATGGTAAATCTTAATATGTAAAACTATAATATTTGTAATAGTAATATATATAATGTACGAAATGTATAATAAGATAATTAAATTAAAAAAATTTTATTTTTTAGCTTTCTTTATTCGACCATTTTATAAAATGATGTTGGGTAAACCAATTGATCTGAAGGATATGGAGAGCGTTGATTCTGAATATTACAACTCGCTTTTATGGATTAAAGAAAATGATCCTAGTGAATTAGAACTCACTTTTAGTCTTGATGAAGAAAGCTTTGGTCATACATCCCAAAGAGACTTAAAGCCAGATGGTGCTAATATTCCTTTGACCGACGAAAATAAGGACGAATATATAAGTTTAGTTATACAATGGCGATTTGTATCTCGTGTACAGGAACAAATGAATGCCTTCCTGGAAGGTTTTAACGCTCTTATACCACCAACATTAGTAAAAATATTTGATGAACATGAACTGGAATTATTAATGTGTGGTATACAGCATATTGATGTGAAAGACTGGAAACAAAATACTTTATATAAAGGAGACTATCACGCAAACCACATTGTTGTACAATGGTTTTGGAGAGTCGTTTTGTCATTCAGTAATGAAATGCGTTCTAGATTATTACAGTTTGTAACTGGTACATCACGTGTTCCAATGAATGGATTCAAAGAACTTTATGGAAGTAATGGACCGCAATTATTTACAATTGAGAGGTGGGGTACACCAGAAAATTATCCAAGAGCTCATACTTGGTGAGTTTTTTTATTTTATAAAGGTATTGCATTTGCTAAAATTTTTTTAATTTACTCCAAATTTTATATACATTTTGTCTTATATATTTTGTTTTATATATTATATTCTTTAAAAACAAATAAAATATGATAATTTACCAGTTTCGTTTATTATTATCGATAAAATAATTTTTTTCATATAAATGTGTGTTATACAATAACATAATTATTTCAGTTTTAATCGTATTGACCTTCCTCCGTATAAAAGTTATCAACAACTCAGGGATAAGCTAGTTAAAGCAATTGAAGGTTCTCAAGGCTTTGCTGGAGTCGACTAGCACGAAATACCTTTGTTCATGATGATATCTGTAATATAATAATGTATATATTACATATACCTTATAGAGGTACACAGAAAAATATATTATCTTAATACGATTATCTATTTAAAAATTTCTGCACTTTAATGATTTTGTTGTCTCAATTATGAGCAACAGTATTATAAAATATATTAAAAATAATATGTTCAAAAGTTAAATCGCTTAGTTTTTCTAAATAACTTTCAATAAGTCTTTCAGCATATGCTACGCTTTTGAAAATACTTATAATGAAAAATATTTACATAACTGAAGTAGACTGTTAAAACTTGCAGTCACATATTAACTAATTCAATTTTAAAGACATGCCATATTCTTACTATTGCATTATGGAATTTTCTAGGAGAAGTGATTTGGTTGCTATAACAATGTGATATTATGATATTGATGTATTATTTGATTCTTTTTTTTTTTGTTAATATTATTAGAATGTTATAAAATATAATTTGTGCAATGATTGTATATGATAAAATTATGACAAATTGTTTCAAACATGTTATCCTACGACTTAAAAATTCTGTGCACATAGATATGCTATCTTTTTTCTACTTTTAAATCACAAGATATTATATAATGCTATTTTGTTATCAATAAACTCATTTCTTGAAATTTATATTTATATAAAAATTTTGGCAAAGAGAATTATTTAACTTTCTTTTTAATTAAAAAATTTATTCTATAACTTTTTATGTTGTTTACTCAAAATAATTAATTGTTTTAAAAAGTACGTTATTTTTCTAATCAATCAAACTTTTTTGATATTGTAAATATGAATTATATACATCATAATTTTAATTTTATTTTTATGGCACCCCAAACTATGCTTCTCTTTTTTCAATTTTAATAGCATGTAAATTTTTAATTTGCTTAATATGTAAAGCTGTTTATATCTTTTGTTGAAGAGCAAATAAAAAAAGCTTATCATATATATTTTATATGCGCGCACGCACACACATACACACATTGTATGTCTATGTGTGTGATGTAAAATATATGTTTTCTTTATATACGTTGTTTCTTTTATGATTATGAAATAATAAAAGATATTATACATAAATCGTATTGTTCAAGAATGTATACTCTTATAATGTACAGAAGAATATAAACAGTTTTATAAACAGTTATTATGTTATTAGAAGAAAAAGCAAGAAACGATAAAACCAAAGCTAATATTGTAACGATTTTATTTCAAAATTTTTATTTTATTTTGTGCTAAATAGTATGAAATGAAATTATGTAGAATAAGTTATTAGATGAAAATTCATATTTTACATCATATTAATATATAAAGTAAAAATTTTATAAGCATACTAATAAACTTACTTATAAAAAGATATATTGAATTAATAAATTGAATTAATTGATTGCAGATAATATCATTAATAATACCTTGCTTGTTCTTCTGAATTGATAATGACTTGAGTATATATGTTGCATTTAGGAAGTATAATTGTATACAATAAATGAAGTATGAAGTTGATTGTTTTTCAGAAATTTAAATCCTTGTGCATATTTTGTCAATATTCAGAGGCAACAAAATTCAATAGTCTCGCATAGTCTCGAAAATAATTTAAATATTGCTCCTTGTTAATAATCGAAAATGACGAAATTAGTATCAGATATGAATGCCTATCTTGTATTATAACATTTTTTCACAGAATTAACACACATTCTGAAGGATACGGAGTTAATATAACATTCCATCCTGTTTGTACAGTTATTTTATTGTAAACAGGTACGTCCCGTTAGATAATAAATAATATTGTCATGACAGAAATTTTGTGGCCTTAAATTCTGGTTATGAAATTTCTTATTTTAATAAGTCTCTCGTTCGTAAAATTTAGATTTGTATAATAGTAAAGTGCGTAAATAATTATTCGTTAAACAAATATCATTTGGTATTTCTTCATCTTCATATTAGATTTGCAGAGCGATATATATAAGCTTATATGTAATATGTTAGTATTTCCTAGCTTGGGAGATGACAAGTTGTATCCAGTGTAATCTAATATGAAGTGCGTTTAAGACCCTAAGCTCATTAATGGAGCAATGAACAACCAGCGCGCAATCTAATCTTCATAAATTAAAGTTAAGATCGGATAAAGAGGAAGATTGTCATTATGCATGTACAATGCAGTGTTCTCTGAGTCTGTCTTTCAACTGGTGATTTTATATTAATACTTAAAATCTATTCTTTCTTCATGATATGATCATGTATCAACAAGATTAGTTCACTTAATTTATTTCAAAATATGATAAGCACGCATGTATGCGTTCGTTTAATGTACAATATACATATCATATGAATTTCATGATTTGCAAATAGTATGGTGAAGTAATAAGTAGTACATGTAATTAACATTAGATGGACTTATAGAATATTGTCATAGTGTAATGCAGACGATGCGAGAGACACGTAAATTTTTTATATTCAAGTTTGAGTATGTTCTATTGTAGCTTCTTGTATTATATTCTTATATAAAAAAAAAAAATCATAAATACGAAAAAGCAGTATATGAACGATAAGATATCCAATGAATTTAATAATCGCGTTTGGTATCCTATATATCGCATAAACATTTTTACAGACAGACACAGAGTGTTAAAATTATATTTATTTGTAAATCGACGATATCAAAAAGAAGATTTAAATGTAGGTATTATCGGATAGATATTCTATTTGAAAATAACCGCATTTATGCTTGCTCTATATATCCCGTAAAACTTAATGCCTTACGATAATTATATCACGCATTAGAATATATCTACTTAATGTTTGCATTATTATTTACTGATGTATGTTGACTTTATTATCGCGTCAGGTAGCTATTGTTTGACAGTATACACTTTAAGTGTCTTTATCTATATGTCTATATTTTCACTACCAATGCCTTATTTAATTTAGGACGGAAGGAGACTTAATTGTTTTAAGCTAGCTCAATGTGGTATACAACACGTTTTATTTACATATACTTACATGCACGAACTGAAAGAAATGCGTGACTTAATTACGTTGTATTCGTGTAAATATAAATAAAAGAATACGTTGTAATATATTATAAAAAAAAATGAGCGCTTCTATATTGCAGTTGCAACAAGGAATACATAAAAGATATGCTTATCGTGCTATGTCCTTGCGTTACGATTATTAATTACTAACGAATACGGTGGAGTTTTCAATCATGAAAAAAATTTTAAGTATTAATATTATATTTAATTAATATCACAAGGCGAATTATGTTCTTATATAATATATATTGTGGAAAACCATACTATATATGCAAATAAATTATATTAAAAAGTTGCACATCACGTAATTCTTAATATCCACATAAATGATACAGTAGAGCTGCTTTTAGATCTTTTGATCTTGTAGATTTGTCGTTTTTATGTTACTGAATATATCTCAAAAAAATGTATTGACAGAAAAAAATCGAAATATTATTTTTATCTAATGAATTGTTTGATCATCATTAAATCTAACGAGATATTCAATAAGTTATTTTTTACAAATTTTACATGTAATTAATAAGATTATAATTTGCAGATATTTTTTTTAAGATAATAAATTGGATTTATGAAATATTTTATCGGCTAAATGATATACTTTTATTATAATTGTTTTATTATAATAAAGATATGTCAATTTTACAATAATGTTAATGTTAATTGTAAATTTTATATTCCTTGATTTCCATTCTTCAAAAGAAATTTAGATTCTATATATCGAAGCAATGAATCGTTAAATTCATTAATTAGTTCATTGTGTATCTTGATATAAGATAAAAATTACAAAGTGAGCAAATTCATTAAGTGTTAACAAATGAAATGATAAATATTCCAATGAATTTGTTTTTCTTTTCATTTCATTCATTCTATCAGGTTATTTCAGATTTTCGAGTATCCACTCAGGTATCATTTTATCCTCATTGCTGACCGAATATCAAACAAAGTTAAAATGATAAGTGAGCACTTGAGGGAATCTGGACGCGCCCCTGATTAAATGAGCCAGCAATCCGATGATTCCCATCATCGTTCCCGATCAGCGTTCAAATTTCCCGCCCAACGCCGCGTCATCGAGTACGCCTACACGCCGCGAGATGGCTCTAGTCGCGGACACATCCGCAGAATCAAAAAAGACAGTTGGGAAGTGTAACATCACACATCGATTCGGCGGCCCGCGTCGAGCCCGAAAAAAAACTTTCCTCTTCCGCGTTCCTTGGGCCTGAGCCGTGTGCGGTCGCGACGAAACCGCTTATCTCCGCGTCTAACGTTGACGCGCACGTACGTGTGTGATGCGGTGAATATAAGTGACTCCGAACGACGTGAGTATAAAGCGCGTTGCGCCGATGGAAACGTGACTGTCTCCTCGGTTGTATGCGGTGATTCCTGTCACGGGCAGCGACAGTGGTAGCGGGTAGCAACCCTCTCGTTCAACCCCCGTCTTCCGAGAGCCACGTAGCCGACACCGAGAGAGGGAAACTCGACGTTTCGATAACGACCGCGGTGGAGGTCACTGCATTGCGGTGAGTACGTCGAACCCTGTATACATTTTGGCTTTCCGTACGACGTTTTTGTAAGTACGACACGGCACGCCTCGTCAACGAAGGAATCCCGCTCCATGAAATCCTTTTCGTCACTCTCGCATCATACAAGCAAATCCTGTCGACCGACCGTCAAGGGTTCATTACTCCCTCAGCAACGAATACACACACGGCGCGGCGTCGCGCTCGGTCGTCGTGGCGAGCTTTCCGCCCCGCCGCGCCGTGTCCATTGAAGATCCCTAAATCCCTTGCCGATCTCGTAGGCTCCTCGCGAAATTTTTGAATGCCCCGCGATGAGAAATTAGCCGGGAGAAATTGGTCGTTTAAAGCGACGGATTCGCGAGCACGGATTTAAATGCGTATCGGTCACCACCGGGATGCTTCTGACATTCGCCACAATTTCTCTCGTGATCGATTGACGTTTTGAGTTTCGGAGTTTCGTTAGGGCAATGATAGAAGCGCATTAAAAATCCTCTTGAAGATTTTATTGTTATATTAACACATGCTGCAGACACATATTACTGTGGAACAACATAAATAATTCTTGTGCTGCAGCCATGATGTTTATACATTTGCGATATTACAGCTGCGTGGAAGCTAAATAGAATATTGCACAAAGGTATTAGGAATTAGTTGTTTATAAATACTGATTTTAATTACACTAACGTAAGTTGCAATTCAATACACACGTATGTGTGTATGTAATTTTACACGGAATAATATCATTCTGTTACTGAGGAAAGTGATTATTCAATTAGTTTCTTCTTTTTAGTAACGGTTATCTTCAACAAAGAATAATTTCTTAATAGTAATCTTAAAAATATATTTGTTACAATTATTAGAGAAATTATATAGTATTCAGAATAAGAATTAATTTTCTTTTGAAGAATATTACAAACTTGATTGAAGACGCAATTTTATATAATAAAAAAATCGAATTTGTTTTAATTCAATAATCTTGATTAAAATAATTTTGATTAAACTTATTAGGATTAAGAGTATATTTTGAATGTGAGTTTACGAGATTTTTGCGGATATATATACTTTTTAAATATTTAAAACAGTATTAATTGCTTGCGTAATATTTATATATTTTTGTGTGTATATATATATATATTATGTATATTTTTTTATAATTAATAAGTAAATTAGAAAAAAATTAGTTAAGTAAACATATCTATGTAATGACACATATTTATATATTTATTTATTTGAGTAATTAGTTATTAAAAAATTTACCCGCCTGGCGCATTAAAGTGCTTCTCGTATTTCGTTAATAACCCGCATTAAAATTTACTCAAAAATATTATTCCCATATAAACTCAATGCAAAATGCTCCATCGCGTATAATTTAATCATCTACGAATATTTTTCATGCAAATTAAAACATTGCTGTTAAAATGGAAATATATAATATGTCGAGTGTTTTATTTTATTAACAGCAATTAATATCTTTTGCGCCATTCGTGGGTGATATATAATCATTTAGGATTTAGGATGTCAAATGACATTCTGCATCGTTTGTTGAAAGGAATTAAAATTATTTTACACAACGTATCTAAAACTATAATTGTGTTAAGCTATTAATATATCATTGTTACTTTTGAAATGTTTATTATCTTAATCCATTGTATTATCCAGTGTACGTCGTATATGAACGTTATTATAATTTATTTAAGCAATCTAAATATGAAAATGCGTACGAGTTCCATGCAAAGGTTTTAAGCTTTGATAGATTAACAGTTAACATAATTAGTCGCTTCTATGTTAAAGTTACATCGAAACATTTGTCGCGTGGCATTCCTTCATTTGACGCCTCTCATCAACGTTTTATCATCGTAATAAAATAATATCCGAGAGGAATTTTTTAACCATCACCATTGTATCACGCGTCGTGCGTTGGCGTATTTATATTGCGTCAGTACTACTGTATGACACAACAATATCGTTTAACAATAAACACAGATAAAACTCTCCTGCAGTATTGATGTATATTATGTAAGTAATAGAGTCATCTAATCTATCCATGCTTTTCGCTCTCATCCTGCGAAGAATTGATCTTAAGACAAGAGAACGTTGGATCTATTAAAACATTAGAATACGCCGCAAGTAATAGCGGTTTTATTTGATATCGACTTGTCGCCGATTGGCATGCGTCTGTTTTTGTTTAATTCGTAGTCACCTTACAGTATCTCTCAGCAATATGTCGATATTCCTCTGCATTTTCCGTTGATATCTTTTTTTTTCTTTATCGAAGCGAAACTAAGAGAGCGCGCGCGAATAAATATCAAGATGAGTAAAGTGACGTAGAAAGTCAGCAATCGCCATCGAGCGTTAATTAATACTCGATTAATAGCATCCTTTTACGTTTGCGAGCGGCGTGTGTCGCTTTGTCTCGAGCTATTTATTAAAGCGCATCAGTTTACATTGTCTTCTCGTATCCCGCGCGCGGCAGCTTAGGAGTGTCAAATGGGCTTTTCACATTAATTAAGAGATCTAATAATAATTAACCATTCTTTGGCTGTTAGAGTATTCTAACTTGAACTCTTGAGTTCACTTGTTTGTCAAAGGAGAATTGGCATAGTTAGCCGAAAATTGAGATCAAATATGTATCCAAAACATAAATATGTATTTAATAATTCTACATTGAAAACAAATGCTGAATCTTAATAGATATTTGCTTGAACAGTTCTAAATAAATATTTACCAATTGTATGTATATTTGCAAGAACTATTAATTTGATTTAACTACTATTTTTTTATTGAGTATAAATATTTATTTACTGTAAATGTATTTTTTTTTACTATAAATAATATTATATTTATATAATATTATTCAAAGAAATATGTATTAAGATTTAAAAAATTTTTTTCATGCAGTATATTACAATTTTTCTGATATTAAGTTAAAAACAGTTTATTTTATAGCTTATTTTATATATATGTATATATATATATATATATATATATGTGTGTATATATATTTACATGAAAGAATTTCTATTATATTGTTATAAATCAAAAACCATAATTTTTTTTTATTTTTCAATTATTGATTCTTCTCTAAAGTCTTCTACAATTGCGTAAGCGTAGTTGTAAAAAGTTGTAGTTGTAAAAATTGATCACAGTTGAATAATCTTCATATTCGATTGTGATTAATTAATTTTTACAATTACAACTACTTACAAATACTGTATGCAATTATATAATAGAATTAGGTGAAAATTTATTAATGCTTAATTCACTCCAGAAATGACAAGAAAGGATCATCAATTTTTTTGCGTCATTTACTTGCCATATTGCGTCGTGTTGTACATACATAAGGATAGATAACTGATGTGTTGCGTTAATTACCGCGATCGTAATTAGTCGTGTTTTTTCAATCGATTGGATGCACTCTAGTGAATGTCCAGAGCGATGCAGTATCCAACAAGAAGATGGCGTCGATGAATTGGCTAGTGAGTTTAAATTCTCCCTCTTTACATCCTCGGGATTAATTGTTCATTTATTCTGCTCATGGCTGCATTTAGGGAGCACGCTATGCTATCAGGTGCGTAAGTACATCTAATGAATGATAGAGCGTACATAACGCTGATAGTGTACTCCTGGAACGCAGTCGACGTGATAACTCGATATCACGTTACAGTGACGATAGCGTTTTGTACCTACACAGTTGGACAATTTGTGTTAAATTTAATGCATTTTAATTTTGTATCTCAAATGGTCTATTCATATTTTTTGTATTAATTCAACACAAAAGGAATATATCAGGAAGTAATAAAATATTATGTAAAAAATTAATACAAAAAACGTAATCATGACACAATTTATAAGCAATCATATTTTTCCATTAAAATTAGCATTTATAATATTCAAATTAACATGTTTTAATAAATTTAATATTTGTAATATGTTAAATTAATACATTTTATTCATTTATCTTACAATTTACGTTGTAAAAAAAACATTAGTTTTATATTATTTGCTCACTTACTCATAAATTATGTTATTTTAACATCAAGAAATGTTGAATTCATATTAATTTAACGCAAAATATTCAAATAATATAATCACACGATGTTAATTAATATTAGTTATAGAATATAAACATTCAATACACAATTTTAATAAGGACTTGAATGAATTGTTTCTAACACAAATATTTTTTACCGTATTTCCGTGCTATCTTCAATACATTAATGAATTAATCGATGAAAAACTATAAGTCTGTTTTCTATAACTGAACTCGAATGCACTTTTGGAACTTAAAGCGGAATAGATATATATATATATTGATATTTGATATTTGGCGAAAGCGAGAAAGTTATAGTATAGAAATAAAAAACAGATTGTATATGCTGTTTAAATGTTCTTGTGAGACGTATTTATTAAATGTAATGAAGTACGTATAAATATCATGATTATGATACAAGGATCCTGTTTTGAAATGGGAAACTTGCATTGCCTATGTTCGTGTTTGTAAACTTATCTGCTTGAAACATCTTCGCGGAAGGGACTATCTCGTCACAATTCCGAGTTTAGTCGCGAGTAATCCTTAATGGGTAAAACGTGACAATCACAACATGCAGTTCTTAGACGCACGCGCGTAGTCGTGCAAGACGATCCTTTGATCGCGATAAAACGAGGAGAACGCGTTGCTCGTAAATATCCGACGGTGCACACCGCAAAATTATGTCGTTGGGCGAATCACGTTCCTTAGCGCGGATACCGATAGCGTCATTGTGTAGGGTATGATTGTACAATACACTTGGAGCATCCATTCATTCTCTCGTGTTCACGTGCTCGGACGCTCGTTTCTGAATTTTAATCTAAATTCTTGTTTAGTTCAACTTTTTTTTTTTCTTTCCTCTCCCACGGCGCGGCGCGACATCGACCTTCCTCTCGTCGGGGAATTGTTCGTTCTTTCTGCCATTCCTTTCCTTTTTCCGCAGTTATCATCGAGCATTTGAATTTCGCGCGTAGTCGACACGTGTTATAATTACGGAAATTCTCAGAAAACCGAGACGTGATGGCGCATCGTTGTGTTTTCAATCAAAATCTCGAGCAATTTATTTATACGCGGAAGTCAGCGCTAGACGACATCTGCATAGTGCAGGCTGACAGGCAAAAAATTTGATTTTTTTTCTCGTAAAATGCTTTTAACGTTTTGAAAGGTGTTCTAACCGCAGAGAAATAGAAAAAAAATTAAAAAAAAAAAATTATTTGACGCCGAATATGCGACGTGTCCCACTGTAAAATTCGTGGTTTGACTTTTGCGGCATTGCGTCACCCTCCCAACTTAACAACTCACAATTTCAAGTTTTTTTTTTACGTACGTAAAACATCTCAGTAACTGAATATCTAATGTCCAGACACACAAAATTTATTATTAATCTCAAATCCTTTTTTTATTACAGTGTTATAATATATATATTTAATTGTATTTAAAGATTACAATTAAATTATAATATTATATTTTAAAAAGCATTTGAGATTAATAATATACAGTTAGAAGCATTGTGTA
>Ga0157364_1005274_pt1 | contig 13126 bp, 13 predicted proteins | sample AttsexASBM2_FD_111476 | JGI IMG/M metagenome (GOLD analysis project Ga0157364, IMG submission 111476) | Fungus gardens microbial communities from leaf cutter ant in Ribeirão Preto, State of São Paulo, Brazil - Atta sexdens ASBM2 | ecosystem: Host-associated > Fungi > Mycelium > Unclassified ... | reverse complement strand
TGTGCACATCTCTTTTCGCATGGTGTGTTCTTGATCTGCGCAGACGACCCATCAAGGTAAAAGAAAATAAAAGAGTGTCTGAGTGTCACATGATGTGAGCCGGCCAATGGGATGCCGTTGAATATGATTTTTTTTATCCAGCAGTTTATTACACGGTGTGCAGTGGCAGACCATGGTAGTATGTAACTGCTTAAATACAAGAGAGAGGGAGAAAAGGAGAGAAAAGAAAGTAGGGTTCAACTATAAATGACACCATTGGAATAGTGGCATAAGAATGTAAGAGAAAGAAGATAAAATCTTTTCTTTTCTCAAGTACCTATGAGTAGATTACATAATATGAAAGGTAGTAAAAGAACCAGATTCTAGTAAATATTACATTATAGACTAGGAGTAGAAGTGTTATATACAGACCAAGTGTTAGGGCAACTGAGGTAGAGGCATGGATTTTATGCTTCAAGCTATGGAAGAAACCCAAGTAGTATCTACTATCTAAATGCAGCACTCATCTCCAAGAGAAATTTAAAAGAACAGAATGAGATCTCTTGAAAGCAGTAACTATTCTAAATAACCTAGATGTCAGAATCATAGACAGTGGACTTAAGTTTATTTTATTTTAATTTTATTTTAATTTTCTATTTGGAGAAACTAGGGTTAGAGTTTAGCATGACATTACATATTACTGTAGAGAGAGAGATGGCATAGTGGAAGAGCCCCCTATCTATGTGTATTATGCTTATCTCAAACCTACTTGAGGTTATGGGTTCAATTTCTTAGTAGTCCTTTGTGTTGAGTAACTGCATAAAAAGATTAGGGTATTGATACTCCATACATAATTCCTCCTGTATGTTATGAACTAAGATCCTTAGGGTTGGATAATAGAACAACTCTTGTATTGAGTAACACAAGAGAACTTGATAGAGAACTCTTCTACAAACTAGTCTACCTTATATAGTTCTACAGATGGTCTGTACTAAGTACTGTGCACCCTATCCTAAACAACCATGTGTAGTTCATGAGGCCAACATGTGGTGTCCATATTATATGACATCATTTGTTCTTGAATCTTCTACTAAATTCTCCCAAGTTTTGTGATCTGTCTTGTGATTACACCATTAGGTGACTGATGTGACAGTGTGACCAATCAACCCTAACTCTAGTTGTTTTAAAAATAAAAAATAGAAAAATAAATTGAAAATAAAATAAAAATGAAAAGAAAAATAAAATAAATCAAGTCCATCTTCTTCAATCTTGATATTACTCCCTCTTTAAGGTTTCTCCTTCAGAGAAACTGCTTTCCACCTTCTCCAATTTCTTTCCAACTTCTTCAAATATTCTTCCTTGAATTTTCCATCATCCCATCCATACAACATCTTTGCTGTAAACTTCCCTGGTAGTTCTTCCCTTCTGAAATCTCTCTCTTCTGCCATATCTATTTTTTCTTGTCTCCTAATTTCTGCATTCATTCTCCCTTCAAATTCTTCTAAGGCTTCTCCTGCATTTTTCAGATTTTCTTTCCTTTTCTATATATCCCCCTCTGCCGTGAACTCTTTCCACCATACTAAGTACTTCTCCACTCCTCTTATTTTCTTTTTATTCAAAATTCTTTCCACTTCCCATTCTTTGGCTCCCTCCACTTCTATTGGCTTTCTCTCCTCTTTTTTCTGTCCTTTTACCTGCTCTTTATACTGTACTCTCTGGCTTACATTAACTACTGGATGTATTCTCATCAAAGTTGGCAGCCATAGTTTGACTGCATTTGACAAGACTACTTCTTCTATCTCATATAGCCCTACATATCTCTCTGTTAACTTCCTCACTTAAATACCAAGTCTTTGGTACTTAGCATGACTTTATCTTCTTTCTTCCATTCTTCTGTCTCTCTTCTATTTCTATCTGCATATCGCTTCATCTCTTCCTGCATTTTCCTCAATACTGCCTCTGCTTCCTCATGTATCTTTTTCATTTTTTCCACAAATTCTGTCGCACTCTCTACCTTCTCTTTTTTCCTTATATCTCCCCCTATCCTCAATTCTCTTCCATAGTTTGCCATAAATGGTGATACCTTAGTTGCAGTGTGAGTCTTATTATTCACTGCAAACTCAGCTGATGCCAACCACTCCAGCTAGTCTTTCTGCCTGTGTTCTATGAAAAACCTCAAATACTACTCTAACTCCTGATTCATTTGTTCCGTTTGCCCATCTGTTTGTGGGTGGAACACTCTTGACAACTTTGTCTCTATTCCCAACATCTTGTTCAATTCTTTTGTCAATTCTGCTGTGAACTGCAGGCCCCTATCTGACACTATGCTCTCTGGCAAACCATGCAGCTTCCACACATTATCCTGAAACAACCTTGCTAGCCCTTTCGCCAATGTTCCTTCTGTTATTGCCACAAAATGTGTCATCTTTGACAACTTATTGCATACTACTAATATCACATCTTTTTCTGCTACCACTGGTAACTTCATAATGAAGTCTACCGTTAGATGCATCCACGACTTCTCTGGTACTTCACTCAATTTCAACTTCCCTGCCAACTCTTCCATCCTATTTTTCATCTTCTGACATAGATCACACCCTTCCACATACCTCCCCACATCTCTTGTCACTTCTAGCTACCAGTAATTCCTTGTAACCAATTCTACCATTTTCCATCTTCCTCTATATCCCACTGCCAGCACATCATGATATAACCAGATTACTTCTGCCCTCAACTCTTTGTCCTTTGGCACATACACCTTCCTCTCTTTCAACACTAAATTCCCTTCTATCTTTCACTCATTACCTCGTAACTCCTTCACTCCTGCTTTCTTTATCTCTTCCACTACTTTAACTACATTTTCATCCTTACTCCTAGCTTTTTTTATCTTTTCTATTATATTTACCTCAGGTCCTTCTATTACTACCTCTACTACATTACAAATCTAGTTATCCTTTATAAGTATCTAATCCTCATTGTCCTTTTCTACACCTACTTTCCAGTCTGATCTCCTACTAAGTCCATCTGCTTTTCCCATCTTAGTTCCTAGTACATGTTTCAAAGTGAAATTGAATTAAGACAAGTATAATGCCCATCAAGCTTGTCTCCTATTCAACTTTTGCACTTTCATGAAATATTCTAAATTTTTATAATCTGTCTAGATCTCGAATTTAGTTTGTGCTTCTTCTAATAGGTGTCTCCAAGCCTCCAACCCCCTAACAATTGCTAACATTTCCTTGTCATGAATTTCATAATTCCTTTCTGTTTCATTCAATAACTTGGAAAGGAATGCCACTGGTCTTCATAAATTATCTTTGCACTCCATTGACAACACTCCCCCTGTTACATAATCTGATGCATTCACCTTCATTCACATTTTCTTATCTAAGTCTGGTGCCACTAGCACTGGTTTTTCTGTAAACCTTCTCTTTAATTCCTCAAATGCTTTTTCTTGTTTTCCTGTCCACTCCCACTTCTTATCGTTTTTCACCATATCATGTAGTGGCCTAGCTATTGATGCAAAACACTCAATGAATTGGTAGTAATAATTGGCCAATCCCAAGAATTTCTACACATCTTTGACACACTTTGGTGTCAGTCACTCCAATACTCCTTTCACCTTTCCTTCTTCCATCTTCATCCCCTCTAGTCCTATTACTACTCCCAAGAACTCTACTTCCTTTACCTTTCATTTGCACTTCTCTGGCTTTACATACAAATCATTTTCTTTCAATCTCCTAATTATTTCTGCCACTAATTCATCATACTCTTCCTCCATTTCTGTTCCCACTATTACATCGTCAATGAACACTGCTACTTTCCCAGTATTGATTAGATCTCTTAGCAATTTGTTTATCATTGCTTGGAATGTTGCTGGAGAATTTGTCAATCCAAAAAATATTACCATAGGTTCAAAGGACCCCTCTAGTATAGTGAATGCCACCTTCCACTCATTCCCCTCCTTAATCCTTACATTGTTATACTCTCATCTCAAATCCATCTTCGTGAACATTTTCTTTATCCTAATATTTTCTAAGACATCAGATATCAAGGGAAGTGGATAGTTGTTTTTAATTGTCTATTTGTTTAGATACCTATAGTCTTGCACCATCTACTTCTTTCCATTCTTTTTCTCTACAAAGAACACTGGCGCTATTTGCGGTGACTTTGACAGCCGTATATATTTCTTTCACAACTGCTCTTTCACAAATTCTCTTACCTCCTCTCTCTTTTCTCTTGATAACAGGTATACCTTTCCTTTCCTTGGTATGAACCCTTCTTTCATATCTATCACGTAGTCCTACACCTTCCTCGTCAGCATCCTCTCTGATTGCTTCTTTCCAAACACCTTTATCCATTTGTGGAACTTCTCTAGCACCAGCTTCTTTGCCTCTGCTTCTGACTTCACTGCTTCTTCCTCCTTCTCTTATATTTCCCATTTCTCTGCTACTTTCTTTATCTCCATCATTTCCCCCTTTTTCTGTTTCTTCCTCTTATACTTCTCTTCCTTCTTTCTCCCTGCTTCTTCCTTTACTTCTTCTTCCTTCTGCTTCTCCCATCCTGATTTTCCCTGTACTAGCCTCTACTACTTGCCACACTCCTCCGGACACCTTGTTATCTTTACTTCTCCTATTCTCTAGTCAATCTCAAGATTGTGGTGAGCTAACTACAGTATTCCTAAGATTACAGTCCACTTCTGTCCTCCAATAACATCTATCTTTGTCCTCTCCCTATGTCCCTGGTAATAGATATTTACCTCCACTGTATTTTCTATGAGTCTCTCTTTATTTAGTGATCCATCCACATTCCTCACGTTCATTGGTCTTTTCAATTTCTTCAACTTAAAACCTTGTTTCTTAGCAAACTCTGAGCTTATAACCAGTCCAGTTGCTCTACTATTCAGCAATGCCTCTACCATTATCCCTTCCTACATATCTATTCTTTCTAACCTGATCTTTACTATCACTTCTCTTAGTGGTCTTCTTTCTATCTTTCTTGCTTCTTTCTGAGTTCTCTCTGGTTTGGATGTACCAGCATCTATTTCTGTAGCTAATATATTAAACTTATTATAAGAATCTAGTTGAGGGACTCTAGATTCTCTATCTCTTTTAAATTGTCCAGGTATTTGTTAATTCCCTCGATTCTCCCTCCCCCATATTCCAGTCTTCTCTTTTCTGCTACTCTTCCCCTCTGACTCCGATTTCTGCAGTGATGGGCCATATACCCAAAACCTCCACAAGCATAACAATTTCTTTCCCGATCTACCTCCATTGCATAAGAGTCTCTTCTGGGAGGAATCCCTATACCCTGTCCTCTTATCACTACTGTATTTGTTCTTTCAACTTCCTCTATTGTTGCCTGCTGAGAAGGTATTTGCCTTCTCTGCCACACTAAGGGTTGTGGCATTATCTGTCTTTGCTCCTGTTTAGGAGCTCCTCCCCCTGTTTCCTTCTTCCCTCTTAATCTTTCTTTCTTTCTTCTACACTCTCTCCAATTTCTGTCAAGGGCCGTTGCCCTCTTGTACCACTGTTCGATAGAGGCCAGTGAATTTTCTGCCTCTATCAACTTCCTTCTTATTCCCCCATTCATCCTCCTCTTGAATTCCTCTACCAATAGCCTTCCCTCGTATCCGCTTCCTCTCACTGTCCTCTTGAATTCTTATATAAACTCCTTCATTGTCTTTCCTCCTTGCTCCAACTTTCTCAGCTCCACTGCTTTCACCAATTCTTTCTCTCCTCTACCAAATTCATTAAAAATTTCTCTGCTGTCTCATATTCTAGCTCTCCTGCTTCTAATTCCTCCATCACATTACTTTCTAATTTCTTAATGTAATATTCAAATAAATTTCTATAATAAGAAATGTCATGTTTTTCTTTAACAACTATACCTACTTGATTGTTGGTACTTCATCATAAACATCCACAGCTATCAAATTTATCATGCAATTAAATAACACTTCAATTTTTTTGGCCACCTTACGAAAGGAAGTGATTCCCCAACTAATTCTGGACAAAATAGAGCACATGTTTCGGAGCAACCCTACAAATGCATCAAAACACCCTTCACTGCTTACAAAACCTGCTATCCAATTTGGATCTGGTTTTCTTTTCACACATCTGCTGTTCCTCCCTGTACATATGATAAAATCCACTGCACTTGCCCTTCTACTGGTTCCTCCCTCATCTTCATTCTAATGTATAACTTGCAAGCTGTAATGAAGCCTACTACCCTCACTGCTGTTCCATCAAAAATTTGGGGCTTTGCTACTTTTGCCCCTCCTTCTCTCCCAACTTCACTGGCTTCTTCTCCCTCCATCACTCTTCCTGCTAGCATGGCCTAGATCTGCACCTGCATAGCTGCCAACTACTTCTGTTGTTGGTGAATGATCTCATGTAGGTTTAACTAACTCATATTATTGTAGGTGGATGGTGAATTGATAGGTGCTGGTGATGGTGATGATAGTGGTGGTGAGGATGGTGAGGATGTGTATAAAGGGAGCATGGAACCGGTGCTGGTTTTGCTCTCCAACTCGTACTCTGAAGATGACAAAATCTCAGTATGTGATAGCAGATATTCTTCTTACCCTGCCTACACTTCTACTGACTACCTTGTCTACCGACTACTGCCTTAAGGAAAAAGTATACAATATTGACCTAAGAAGGTTGTTCTACTCTAAGCAAGGTCTTAAGGACTCCTGCTGTTCTCCTGCATAGACACCTTACAAAGGAAGATATAGCATAAAGCTGATAGATGAAAGGAGTAAAGAACACATCCACAAAAGGTGATATATCTGAAGTATACCAGTGGGCTTTGGTACAAACAGACGGCTAGGCTTCCCCTGCCTAACTAGTATGCCCCTTGAGTCTAGGGTCCAACTATATCTTCTTGACTAAAAGTCTGTGTTGACCCTTGGTCGAGGATGAGTAGAGAGTAAGTTGGTTTAGAAGACTAGTGTTAAGTGGTCCAGGGATGGGAATTAAGTTCTAATGTTATGAACTAAGATCCTTAGGGTTGGATAATAGAACAACTCTTGTATTGAGTAACATAAGAGAACTTGATAGAGAACTCTTTTACAAACTAGTCTATCTTATATAGTTCTACAGATGGTCTGTACTAAGTACTGTGTACCCTATCCTAAACAACCATGTATAGTTCATGAGGCCAATATATGGTGTCCATGTTGTATGATGTTATTTGTTCTTGAATCTTCTACTAAATTCTCTCAAGTCTTATGATCTGTCTTGTAACTACGCCATTAGGTGACTGATGTGACAGTGTGACCAATCAACCCTAACCTTAGTTGTTCTAAAAATTGAAAATTGAAAATAAATTGAAAATAAAATAAAAATGAAAAGAAAAATAAAATAAATCAAGTCCATCTTCTTCAATCTTGATACTATAGGCATAGACTGCCATTGTACCTTATGTAATAAATTGTTGACTTAAAAAAAAAATTACATATTACTGTCACAAATTGTCACATGACAAGACCCAGTGTCACACATCAGTCACATGATACAATAGAAGGCAGTAGAAGGTTCTAAAAGGAATGATATTATACAACATATATAACACATCTTAACTATAAGATAAACATATAGTCATTTAGAATAGGCTAATTGCAGTAGTAGCACAGACTATTAGTCTGGGTATATAAGGTAGACAATCTTGTACAGAGTTCTCTATTGAGTTTTCTTGTATTAATTCTAATGTAAGATTTTTCTCATTGACTAACTCTAAGATCTTTAAGTTGTAATATTAGAGTATATTCCAATCTGGTAGAATAATGCTGATATAATCTAGGAATAATAGTATTCAGGTAGTTAGACACTCTGGTAGAAGTATCTAAAATATCTATAAACAGAAGTAACTTATTGATGAATGGTAGAAGATACAAGATAATGATTATTTATATTAGCTTAGGGGCAGAGATAGTGAAGTTGACTTGACAAACTCTGTAGAGTTAGCAGTGGTATTAGAGATTTATGATTTAGGAGGAGTAGAAAAGTCTGCAGGTTTAGCAATGGATATTGGTAGTATTTGTATTTTGGAATTCTGCAAAGTGGCAGGTTTTCTTAGACCAAGTACTTAAAATATATGAGTAGTAGCTCAATTATAAGAATAACTGTTTCAAAAACTCTACAAGATATCTAAGAAAATAAAATGAAATCTTTTAAAGATAGTAACTATTCTATATACTCTAAACTACATTCCAATCTGGTAGAACAATGCTGATATAATTAGGGAATAATTGCAGCCAGATAGTTAGAAACTCTAATAGAAAAATCTAGAATATTATTTAAAAATAACAAGAGATATAGACTAATAACTACTTAAATGATAGCACTTGTATTAGGTAATGAATATGCCTGGAAGAGAAAATTATCTATGAAAAAATTATAGAAGATGTTAGATGAAGTATAGAAATATTATCTGATATATATAGATAAAGATTACAAATAATCTTGGTTTCAGCAAGTATGCTATATCTCTATATGTCTGTAAGAGTTGTGAATATTGAACTTGACTTTATTTTATTTTATTTTATTTCATTAAATTAATAATTTACTACATAAAATATGATGGTAGGCTATGGTGACTATAATATAATTACTTAAACAACAAGAATAAAAGAAAAAGAAAAGAAAGAAAAAAGAAATTTTTTTAAGAATATATAATACTATATTAAATAGAATGATAAGTTTAGTAAAACTAATCCTATAGAATGCCTTCTTAGAAGCTTCTATATCATGCACATCTATGTCAAATGTATACTCTTATCTTGATAGAATAATTACCATACAGACATATAAAAGATTTGTTAGGGAAAAATGTAAACCTATATTCCCCAATAGAATTATGATTTATAATCATTCTGATGATGCATATATACAATGAGTTGGAGAGGCCAACATGTTTTAGCTAAGTACTATCTTTAGAATAAGTAGAACAAATAGGTTAATTATTATTGTCATTTAAATTGAGAAAAAATTTTCTCTTGTATTCTGAAGCTTGGAAGTACATCTGCTATTTGTGAATAATAGAGTTGTATTATTTCTTTCTGCTGAACTCCCATGATAATTTGCTTGGTAAGACTGAATTTATCTTGAAATATTTTGACTTTTTGTCAACTAATAGATGAGAAGGCCACTTGTTGCTGTTAAGACAGTTCCAGAATGAAATCAAATTATTATAGTTCTTATTAAAGAAGTCTCTAAGATTATTGAATATAGTAATAGAGTACAATTAATATAAATGGATGGATATGTTAAAAATACATTTAGTAGTTGGAATAATATCTGTGATAAGAATAATATGTATAACATCTTGTATTTGAGTTACATGATTAATACTATATCTAATAGCAAAGAGTTCAGCTTTAGTGGATATTATATTCATTAGATGATGAACAGTTTTGGTGATGATATTTTGTTCTCTATGGATATACAAAACTGAAGTAGTAATATTGTTTTTAATACTAGTATCAGAAATAATAGGTACTATGTTTTGACCAATAAGAGAATTCTCATAGATGTTATTGAGTTTGTTATAATAAGCAATTTTTGTATCAGTGTTTTTTTAGTTAACTGAATAAAAAGAAAAATGATCAGGAAAAGTATCTACCAGATAAAAGCCAGGAGAAAGTTCTCTATTTAAACTGTTAAAAGAAGGAAAATTTTCATTTAAACAATTATTAGTGTCCACTATAGAACTCTTGATTTTCAATCATTGTTTGAAAGTAAGATGAGCTATAGCCATATAATGAGGCTTGGCCTTTTTGGAATAATGTTTATCCAAGAGAGAATTGATCACATGTTGTTTAGGTAAAGATACTACCTAGAGATGGTGTTAACTAATGAATTCATTGAGATGAAAATGAATAGGAATGAGACTAGCTATAGTCTTAACTCCCCATGACAATGAGATGAAAAACACTCTTGTAATTTATAAAGTGTTAGGAGTACAGTATGAAGTACATATATAGTACCAGCCAGATATCAAAGTTAAGCTTGACATTGCACACTTTTAGTGTAACTGGTTCAGTGGCTGGTCTGTTCCTAACATAAAGCTACTCTTCTCTGTATTTTCTTTAACTTTTTGAGAAGTTAATAAAGTAATGCTTTTTCAAAATACCAAAGCTGAAACCCATATAGAGTGATAAAAAGAACACACATTCTGTAAAGTAACCACTTGTGCATTGGAGATAATTCTCTTGTTGAATTTCCTAACATTTTTATATCTTTGATTATAGATAGGGCTTTATTGGCATAGTAATGAATATGTTGATGAAATGAGAGCTTCTTGTTGAAAAAGGAATCTAAATATTGCCACATATCTTTAGGTTGGAGTAAAAAACCTTTTAAAGATCTAAGATCTAGAGAAGGTAGATTGCTGTTTTTTGTCAATTTCAAGAAGTGAAAGACTTCTGATTTGTTATATTCAATGACTAGGCTGAGCTAGTTGAATAAGAATGAAATGGTGCTATAACTATAAATAAAAACTGAAATAGGAGTTAAGAGGTTTTTTGATCTTTTTTTCAAATATATAAAATGTAGGAGTAATATAGAGAGTAGAAAGAATAGAAGAAAGTATAAATCCATGACTCATACCTATATTGGCTTTGATAAATAGAGATACAAAATTGTTTCAAACATATTGAGTCTGTCTGTTAATTAGATAACTAAAAAAAAATTTGAAATTCTGGAATCAAAACCTATTTTGCTCAGAATCCTTGGAAGAAGTTGATAGTTGGGTGAGGAGAAAAATTGAGCAATGCTGAACACTGTAGTGCTAGTATATAAACTCTTTATCCATCCTACTCATATAAGATAGATGCTAGCATCTATTGTTGAGCATTGTTTGATTACTCTCAATTGATTTGAATGAATGAAGTTTGAAGCAATAGAATGGACTTAGAGTCTACTGCTTATTACTTTTTCTATGATTTTTTTTAATATGTTGAGGAGAACAATAGGCCAAAATGTTTTAGAGGTATTATATAATAGCTTGTTAAGGTTTGGAACAATAATCAACATTAACTTCTTGAAATGTGATGGCTATTAATGTACAAATTTACTATATTGACAATATTAGCAATGTATTGAGTATTATCTGCTAATGCTTTAAGATGACTCCAGGAAATGTAATCTGGACTCAGAGTAAATGAAATACTATATTTGTTGATATCATCAACAAATTTGGCTTTAGAGAACAGCAGCCACTCTGCTTGTTGATATAAAGAAATTTTGTTTAGAAGTTGAAATTGATTGGTCTGTCTTGAGCTGAATTAAAGAATTGATGAAGTGCTTACTACAGATTATTTAGCTTATTGTATGGATATCCATTGAATTTGATGGCTTCTGTAGCTAGTAATTTTTGTTTCTTGATCCAATTCATAAGATTTCATGGTCTTTTGTTAGTTAATACAATTTCTTGAATTTTATTATTAAAAAAATATTTTTTTAGCCATTTTTACTGACTTTTTATATTTAATCCAGTCTATTCTTCTTTTAGATGTTCAACAATTGGCCAGATCCCTATTACACTCCTCATTCCATTATACCTCAGAGCATTTAGTAATGTTAATATTTTTGGAACACTTATACCAAAGCTTCTCCTCAATAGAAGTAAACTCTTACATTACTCTTTCCAGTATTTCACAATTGTGAATATTTGTTATATTAATATAACTTATTCTATTTTTCAATTCATTGATGAATTCTTTTTCTTTCTCACTATTTTTGACAATAACATGTTTTCTATCTTAGATAGTTTCTTTCTTGATGATGATGTAGACCAATAAGGGAATGTGGTCAGATATACTTTGAAAGTTCAGTAAGATTGTATGATTATTGAATTCCTTCACATTTGTATAGAGAAACATTAGATCTAAGACCAAATTTGAATCTTGAGGGTTATCTACATATTAAGTAGATACTTAATCAATGAGCATTAATAGTTCTAGAGAAACTATCAGTAATTTCTCTAAGTATATCCATATGTGTTGAATAATATAAATAAGAGAGATCCTAATTGTTATTTCTAATATCAAAATCCTCTATCATGATAAACACATTGTTTAAATTACCTTAGTATCCTTCAGATACTTTAAGGTGGATTATTGATCATCTGAATAAATGTTAATAATGAAATGCCACAATTAAAAAATAAAATAAGATTTATATCTCTATAATTGAAAATATCTTTTCTTAGCAAAAAATATAGCTTTAACATCCTGATATTGATGTAAGTGAGAACTCTTGGATATTTGTTATCACTATGCAAAGGTCTTGCAAACATGATCTACAAAGAATGATTGGAAACTCTTATGATATCTTCTTCTTCAGATATAGAGCTTAAAATACTGTGAATAATTAACTAGGGAGGTTCTTAAATAAATAGAATGTTGAAAGTTTTGTTGTTTTCTAAGATATCATTAGTAAGAAGCTTGTTTTTATGAACATTCTGTGAAAATATTTTTAGAGATTTTAAAATCATTGTTTTATCCCACTTACAGATAAGCAAATTGAATTAACTCTGATTTCTTGTTATGCCAATCTCTGTTAAATCTGTATTTTCAGAATGAATAGTTATTACTGTTCACCTATTGTTCACCCTTGCAGTTAATATATTTAAACAAGTGAGTACAGAGTTCATCTTTTTTTGTTTCAAGCCTTAGAGGATTTACCTTGAAGTTGGCTTTGCAACACCACACTATTTCTCTGTGATGTTTAAGTTTGTGTGGACTATGGTATTTTTGACATTTTGATCTATGTATGTAATATATGTATATGGTGTGATCCCACTTCCAACAGTTCTTGCATTATAGAACACCAAAGTTCATATTTGTCACTCTTATGGTAGCAATATAATAGTTTACATTGAAACATCTGTTAATAAGGTACCTTGCTTTTATACCATTCTGTGAATTCCATATATTGACCTAGATTACAGCCATATCAGACTTGAGAGATACTTTGATAACTTGAGGACAGAAAGCTAAAACTGTGTCATTAAAGATATGAGTACTCTTGATAATTATGTCAGATATCATAGGAAGATTAGTATCTTTCTATAAGTATGGAATACTTAAAGTTTTTAAGTATGACTTGGATTGCAGGAGTCTTAGGCTTATAACATCATTTGA
>Ga0157364_1005273_pt1 | contig 13127 bp, 13 predicted proteins | sample AttsexASBM2_FD_111476 | JGI IMG/M metagenome (GOLD analysis project Ga0157364, IMG submission 111476) | Fungus gardens microbial communities from leaf cutter ant in Ribeirão Preto, State of São Paulo, Brazil - Atta sexdens ASBM2 | ecosystem: Host-associated > Fungi > Mycelium > Unclassified ... | reverse complement strand
ATAGATATCCGTCAAAAGATTTTGTTTTCGCTGTCTTCGACACGAATAGATCGAAGAGGGACGCAATGTCGAGGACAATAATACGGTCAGGTACGAAGAATCGTTGTTAAGGAGATCCTTACACGTGATGAGTATGAGGGATTGACGTGACGGAGGGATACGATAAACACGAATAAAAGTAGACAAAAGATCACGGATGAACTTGCTGTGGATAATGATCTAACGCTTAGTTTGTCAACAGCGGCGGACGTTTAGATGCTTCAATTTGAAACCTCGGGACTAAAGCAGCTAGTGCAATATCTTCTTGATAGAACGGAACGGTACAATAAGCTGAGCCAAGTCACTACGATCGTTTGTAGGCCGTTTCAAACTACGCATACCTTATAAATATACACCTGCGAATTTCGCGGTTACTCTAGAACGACAGACACGTCCGTTACGGGGATCCGCGACGCAGCTCGACGCGTTCTATAAACATCTATTTGGCAAATCTTAAGTGTAATCGGTACCTCCGGAAGACACCGACACTAGAGTCGACCACCTTGGCGTTAAGATATCGATAGAGAGATTCTAGAGAGAGAGTGAAAGTGATCCTCGAATCAGGGATCTTTCATTAAAAACGGAAAAGCATTGTTCAAGAAAAAAATTAACGTCAAAGTGGTCGAGACTCAAGACAGATATAAGATCGATAAGGTACAAATTGATAACATTGTGACGCACGCATCAATTGACGTTGCGATTAATTAACAATCCGCGAACGTGTTCGTCGTAGCATAGAGAATTCTTATTTTGTTGTTTCCTGTAGTTCTTATATTAACAACGATTATATACTAGCGCTACAATTTTTCTTTTTATGGCTATCCTACGATTAACAACATCAACAACAACAACAACACATATAATATATCAACGTGAATATATATGTATATATTATATTTATATGTTCTCTTAGATCTAAACTTATCTCATGTACACACGCAACTGTGTGTAACGCACACGTGTACATATGTACGTTACACGAATGTAGGAAGAAAAACTGCCGATCATGTCCCAAGTAAGTATGTATGACATTCATCCACATACAATACATGGGAAAAAAATCTCCGATAAGATTACATATAGCGATTGATCTGATCTAGTCGTAGGACATAAATGCATAGGTAGATCACACGCAAAGTGACTGTAATCGAGGAATTGGATGCAGCATAAATAGCTTTGGAAAAACATACTTAAAACTTATACAATCGAAAAAACAAAGCGACAAATAATCTACAGTCACAATATTCTAATATAAGTATAATAATATTCAGATGCAATATATAATTGTATAAAGAATAATAGCAATATGATTTCCAACTTCTCAATTGATGGAGATAACAAAGCTAAAACTTGAATAAATACCATTGGAACATAAGGAAAACCTAATATAATTAGAAATACGCATTCTATTTGCTCACTCTTATCGCTTATATCTAATTATCTCAATAGCGTCATCAACCATATGACTGAGTATAGCTTAATTAATGAAAATCCAAAACGATCGTTTCAATGCCAATAACCGACATGAGAGAAAAATCAATTATCTCTATATACATATATATTAATATCGCAAACTCGAAAACAATAATTAGTCCGCAAAGTAAAGCTCGTATTAAAATCTGCTTCGTTACAGAGAGGCGAAACATCGAAAAACTTACGAACGTATAACAAACTAACAAGATTCGAGATAAAAAAAACACTTCGAAATAAATATTAGCACTGGACAAAAAGTATTAATATGCGACGATAGAAATACAGTGTACTGTAGAATTTACGCATCGTATATTACGTATATACTTAATCGATTTTTTCTATTACACCACCTCAAAATGCCACAGAGGATATGTATTTCACCCAATGTGGCATTCGTCCAATTTCGCAAAAACTTTTATGTACGCATATTGATCTATTCGTGTATATTCCGAACGTACCAGATAGAATTATACATACATTGCGTTAAATATCGTTCGCATTATTCTTAAATCTATTTACCGTACTCGAATAAAATCAGTCGCGTCTGCTACAACCTCATGAACAATTGGTAACTTCGTTTATGAAAAAAAAAATACTATCGCGATAATCAATGTCGACTAAAAAATGGTAACTCTGCGTACTTTTTAGAGATAAAGTATAAAATATCAGCTATTCTCCCTCTCTTTTACACTTTATCTCTTTTTCTTCCTCCTTCCTCCTCTCTCCCTTTCTCTCTTTCTTTCCTGTAAAAGACGCCATAGTGATTGTTCAAAGATAAACTAAATGCTGTACTTTTTACATCTATTGTAAATGAAATATTAAATCTGAGAGAGGTGCACGGGATATAACTATAAAATTCTTAAGTTTATAGATGCACTATCGCTTGCAATAATAAATGCGTATGTCTTCTAATCTTAATTGCTCTTTCAGTTTTTTTCTGCTTAAAACTCGATAATCGTGAATAGTTTATTCAATATTTTTTCCTTCACTCTCGACAAAAAATGCAAATCGCTTACAAAAAATAATGTATAAAAAAGAGCAGAATATAATAAAATGATAATAAAATACTATTATTGCACGCGATGGTACAATTATAAAAGTGATAGTTATATAAATATATAATCTATAAATTATATAATATATTTAATTATATAATATATTTATAAAATATTGTTTAAGTTTATAAAAATAACATCGTATTTTCCAGCATTAATCACATCAAATTTAACACATCAAAATTACATAATTTCAAAATATTAAAAACGCAAAAATAGAAATCAACAAAATTGATATAAGCTCGACGAAATTGTAAAATAATACAGGCATAAAAAAGTAAAAATTTAACAAAAATATATATAATTAAGATAATAAAGATAATAATATCTTTTAAGAAGCTCAATGTAAAATGTATCGAGATATAATTCGTATTGAGAATTCGTTCAAGTAGTTCGTTCAAGTAGTTATACTTTCATATCTGTGCGTATACTCTTATTCGAAAATTATAATATAATTGATCAGATCAAATTATGGCTCTTTCGATGTAAGTACATGCAATGAAGGAATGTACTTAAATTTATAATTATAAAGCGTAAAGAAAAAAATTTTAATTTCAAAAATACTAAATGCCTTGAGATCGCTTATACAGTACACTTGCTTGTGCAACTAGATCGAACACAATTTAACGATAATTTTGTGCCTAATTGCTAAATATTTATCAACAAATAAGTTTATCAAAAATTCAAAAAACTAATTCAGTCTTTAGACTGATATAAAGAAACGCAATTCTTCGAAACATAAAATAAATAATAGAAATTACAACGACAAAATAACCGTGTCTTTTACTTAAGTATATAAATATAACATTAAATATATTATCTCCATAAAAGTTTCTTCTTTTTCTATTTGATTTGATCATCGTTTCTCATACGATTATCGCCAAGCAGAATATGATTCATCCCGTATACTTCTACCTTTATTAAATCAATACGTTAAATAAATAACAGATTTACACGATAGACTTATGACGGGATAAATTTTAATTCTAAATTCGTTATTACTACGAAAAATTCCCTCATAGATACCTGTATACACGTATCATAGTAGCCTAAAATATACAATTAGAAACAACAAGGACAATGTTACATCGTAACATTTTTGATTGTCTTCCTCAAAGAGGTTTGCCCGATCGTAATCGTTCAGAATACGAAGACTCTATACAATAGAATACTGGAACACTCTCGTGCCTCCAACACAACAGTGTCAGTATTTCCACGGCATGGGCATCCCCGGAAAAAAAAATTTATTTTATATGGAGTATTTTCAGTCAAAAATATATCAGATCACGCGCGTTCGTGTCGACTTCTCTCAGCATTTTCCAATGTTTCTCCTCTAGGCCAAAGAGATTTCACCCTTTCAGTATACTTCTTACATTATTCTGACTGGAATCTCCTGAGATCTGATCTTTTAATAATCGAAGACCAATCTAAATGGAGCATTTTGGAACGAGATTTGAGTCAGTTTATGTAGTTGATTAAATAACGATGCCTTATGCATATAACAACAATATTAAATTAGCACTTAGGAAGGTTGTTTGTATTATATTATTTTTTTTCTTATTTATAATTAATTATATTTATATATATATATATATATATATATATATATATATATATATATACACACACACACACACACACACACACACCTCTCTCGCGCGTATTTCTCGCAAATGATCTTAATGCTTCGTTAAGATCATGCAAATATGTAATGTATCGCAACTGTCACGTCTCAGCGACTCATAGATTCCGGAATCTCTCAGACTGCTTAATACTATGTGCAAATAATGCAAACCTTATATTTTTCATTAAAATCTGACTTTTGGTATGTTCGAGGAGATACTATTAGCGCTACTTCTGTCATTCTATCATCGTTATTTATTAGACATAAAACAAGAATAGAATGAAATAGCGCTAATAGTGTTTCCCCGAATGCACCTATTGTCTCTTTCTCTCTTTTATTAAGCAAATATTTTATCATTAAAGAGATCAAGATATAGACGTTTTCACGAGGCACAATCGATTAAGAAATCGATCGGCATGTACGATTAACGCTTATCGAATAATGATCATCGTAGTAAAAGATACAGCGTTAAAGTAATAGAAAATTACTTCGATTCACATTATTCGACATTAATTTTTTTGAAGTATTAAACGATAAAAGATCAGTATATATACATATATATATATATATATATATATATATATATATATATATATACAATTGTACCGTACATAAGACGTTAACTTGTCATATAGCACCGAGCTGCCTGAAATCACGTGATCTCTCGTTACAATACCGTCAATACGGTGGTAAATTTCCGGCGGGATGGAAAAACGTTTTATCATCGCCGAACAACTATAGATAAGCGCTACGTGCAAACGTTCTGTTAATCGTTATTGATTCGTTTTCTTGTACAAGTGTCGGGAAAATATTACATCCAAGTAATCTTGCTTTTTTTTTCTCCACGTACGTCTCGTTACAAAACTGCGATTCGCGTTTGGTGCACCAGATTACATAACTGGACGATGCGTACAATGGCACGAGACATAAACATCCGTGAATCAATGTCATATCCTTATTTAACACATAACTAGATGACTCGTTTCGTGAGTCAATATGTATTCTCGCTGAGTGATTCGGGCAAGCTAGCTCCGCCAGACGGTGACAGGGGTAACTCACCACTTTCGTATTTGCTGTAGCGGCTACTATACTCGGCCAGCAAGTTAGCTTTTACCTGTGTTCACATCGGAATATATAAAAAGATTTCACGAATAAAATATATATTATTCAGTCATGTTAGGACACAAACCTTGGCTCGCTCCTCTTCCAGTTTTTGCCGCACTTCTTCATGTTGTCTTTCCAATTCCGTTCTTTTCTTGTCATAAATTTTCGTTAAGCGTGTACATTCGTTTACACCTTTCTCCACGGTCGATTTTGCAACTTCTCGTTTTATACGTTCCAACTCGGCTTTGTCTTTGTGCACCTTGGCCAATTGTTTGACCTAAAGTGATAAAATATATCCAACGATCAGTTTTTATTTCGTTATAGAAAAATATTGTAATAGGTAAGTACCTCGCCTTGTCTCGTAGCTTGCAGCTTTCGTTTAACATCTGTAGTTTCTCTATCTAGAAGCACCTGAAGCATTTTTAATTGATTGGATTGTGACGCTCTCATTACTTTCTCGACAGTTGCAAAAAGATTCTCGTAATATTTTTCCTGTAATTCACGTTCTTGTTGAACATGCGCCTTGCATACGGCTAAAAATCGTTCACTTTGACTTCTGGGTAAACCTCTGGTTCCTTCGATTCCCTCACGATTTTCCGTATCCTCCGGACATTCGGAAGTTTCAGGCATGGTCAAGGTGCTTAAACCCACTTCACTCGAAAAACTGCTTAAAAGATAATGCGACTGAATATTGTAGCAATTTCCGCCATCTTGTTTCGTATACTTACATAGTTTTACTCGACAGTCGTTTTACCAGCCTGTTGCTCATATAAAATTTCGATCTATGTTTCTCGCCGTCGATCGAGGCTTTCTGCGACTGTAATCGCATTTTTTCTTTCTCATGCTTTTTTCTCAGAGATTCAAGTTTCTTCTCAAGTTCCATCTTTTTCTCCCTGACCAGCTTGTTTTCCATGAGTTTTTCCAAACTTTCGGCTATTATTTCGTCACTTACTATAACAAAGATGAGTTGCCAAAGTGAAAAAAGAAAGATAAATTGATTTTAGTGAAAATAATTAAAAAATAAAAATACTTACTATTGCTAGCATTGACTGGGCTTTTATTTATAGACGTATCAATTGGTTGAACTGCAGGACAAGGAGTATCATCGTCCACATCCACTGTGTCTGAACTACCTAAGCCACCGATAGATGGTCTACTATGTAAGCTACTGGAAGTTGGTAAAAGACTTGGCAATTCGCCTATGGACTGTAATCGTTTAGCTTTTACAATTTCCTCCTGCAAAAATAACATTGTTATTAACATATTATAAGAGAATCAAATCACACGTAAAAAACTTACAGCTGGTTTAGCAGTACTAGGAGTATCGCCAACTTTACTCTTATCCTATAAAATGTTAATAATGTTAGTAATGTTAGTAAATTTGGAAAAAAATTAGGAAGCAAAAAGATTAGTAAATCGCTTAGCAATATTTTAAATCATACTTCGATTTCTTCCGGTTCTTCCAAATAATCTGTAAGAACCAATAATTGGTTCTCTCTCTTCTCTACTTCGCTCTGATATTTAATGGGATTCGCCAAAGCTTCAGCAAGTTCACTCAAACCATCAGGAACGTAATCTTTCACGATAACGTGTAAAAACAGACTCGCTAATGGTAGGGGTTGCCCACATTCTGTTCTTAATGCTACGTGTCTATATCCTGGGCATAATCCAACTACGGGAAGTACCCTGTGACCGATTAAACGTCCAGATTCTTCGTACGCCGCTATCCTTATCGAGGCAAGTTCCGGCAAAACTACCTGAGAATGTGCAAACAACACATTATATAAAAAAATATTTTATAAGAAAACTTACAATTAGAAATTTATGCGAATTATTATTTCACCTTCTTAAATACGAACGGTTCTTCGTCATATATAGGATTAATACCATTATTCGGTACAATTTTTGTACGGAATTTCTTTCTTACAGTATCTGCTGGTAAACCGTACATGTCGACTTCCACGTAAGTTCCTACTCTTTTGTCGGTTAAAAATTGTGCGGATATTACATGGATATGAACCGTGCCTGCTATAATACCATCAACAGTAGATTCAGCGAAGGGATCTAACCGTCGATCTTTTCTTCTCATAAATTCCGGTTTTAATAGATAACCGCAACGTTTATTATACTCAAATATTCCCAGATTTAATTGCATTGCCAGATCTGTTATAAAATCAAGTTTACTTTAACAGTAAATGATAAATAATACCAGATAAAACTCTTATTTACCGAGTGTTTGATAATTTAACGCAACCAATTGACATCCCGCATTCCAAAATACTTGTGGCATGAAATTACTGGAATCAAATCTCGTTCCTGCTGGATAAACCCTAGATAGTTGATGTTTGTTGTAATTCACAAATTCTAATGGTTTTTCTTTCAAAAGAGTCGTAGCTTGCTTTTCGTCAAAAGATGACATTTCGTACATACGTTTTTTTTCTACAAATACAGACGACATAAAAACTCACCGTTTTCTCAAAATATGAAAAGAATGCATAGAATATTCGTATTAAGACACTTTACGCACTTTCAGCCGATTCGAAACTATTGAAGTGTACGGGTTGCACATAATTAACTAAAGCTGAAATTTCTGCGCCCGCCTCTGTCTCTTTGGCCGCAGATTTATCTGGTGCGCCTTTATCACCTATTTTCAGTTTTATATCTTCTACATTAGATTCATCGTCCTCCGTACTCGATTCATCTTCTTCGTCTAAATAAAAAATCAATTCATCGAATATGCGTGTCTCTTTCATCAATATATTTGCAATTTCAATTTCATATTACCAACCTTCATCATCCTGGCCGCTGTCTTTACTACCCTGTCTTTGTTGCAACATCGGCAAATGAGGAATATCACCATTTCCAATTTGCTGCTCATTTTCAGGTGCGACATCATCCATTTCATTCTGAGGTATAATATCCGGCGGAGGACCGTTTTCTCCTGCAGCAGATAGATTCGCCGTTCCATTAGTTTCATTCTCAGTGGTACCTTCAACAGTATCTAAAGCTTGTTGCTGCTTTTTCTGATGCTTTTTATGATGATGGTGATGTTTCTTTTTATTTTTTATTATTATTTTGCGCTTTAGTAACTCCGGTGGTGGAAGTTCTTGACCAGGCTCTAACTAAAAATAAAAAAAATACTATTTAATTACAATCATAATTTTTGCGCAAGATTTACAATTTAATTTCTACATTAAGCATAACATTTAAAAATACCTTGTGCGATTCAAGTGGAGCATCAAGCAACATTTCCCCGAAAAAGTCTCTGCAGTACTGAGCGATTTTGGCTTGCTGCCTTGGATTGCAATGATTTTCGAAACTGAGAATAACTGGGTAGTCAGATGTTTTAAAAGCGGTCTCAGCAATTGCCTCTATCACATCTCGAGCACATATTTCAGGTACGAATGTGTATCTAAAAAAAATTTAATTATCAATTTTTTTAATTATCAATTAAATACTTTTTTATATAAAAGCAAAATAATAAATAATTGTGATGATATTTTATACCCATGTACAATGACAGGTTCGTCAAATTTTCCATTCCAAAAATCTAATTCAACGCATCGACAACCAGATAGAAGACATTGACGATAAATTTCTACAGAACTTCTTCCAGTAAGTTGATGTCCTGAATAGAAGAAATGTTTTATAAATACTCAAATTAAGTGTGATGTACTAAGTGTTACAAATAATTATAACAACAGTTGTATACCTGTTAAATATGTATTGTGACTAGAATTTATAAAGTAATGCGGAAGCGATTGATCCATATCGTCAGACAATTCAAATTTAGAGACAGCAACAATCGGATTATCTTCACTCATAAGATATCTCAAAAATCCGTCAAAACTCAGTTGCCCTTTATTTGCATTACATTTATTAGGTTCGTATTGATTTATAATATCCTTTGCCCTTGCTTCATTTGCATAGGGATATAATATCTCGTTAAGGCGCGGATCTCTTTGCGACTTGTTCAAAAAGTCCACAAATTGCGAAACAGACATTACTTTACGTCTACCAATAATTCCTTCAAACACTTTTTCCACATCTGATCTCTGAGTCAGTGACTTGTAAAAGTTGAAGAAATCTTCGAATTGAAATTTTAACAACGGCACGACGTCATTCTAAGAAACAATATTGTCGTAATAAGTGAATATATATATATATATATACAAAGGTATTTTACAGTAAAATTTTTCAAGGTTAATATTTATGACTTAGAACAGAACTCACTTTGCCGGATGGAAAGCCAGAAATATCGAGTGCTTTCTCAACCCGTTTGCGGTCATCTTTGTTTTGTGCGAACATTTTTACTATACTGTAAAATAAATCAAATATAGATTTTATCTTATAAAAGAATCTTACAGACAACGTTAAATTGCACATTACAATATTACTCACTTTTTTACTGGTATCTTTTCATTTTTATCAGTAGTAAGTATAAGCTTGGTATGTGCTTTCAATAAGAACATAGTTGTACTAGTGTTTAATTGAATCAAATTGTACGCCATTTGAAAAAGTTGTTCTGACCAATGTTGTGCTATTTCTGCACGCGTTGTGCAAAAATTAATAAAATTCATATTGACAAAGTCAGAGCCATAACAGATTGTTACAGTTTTATCTTCTAACGAGTCTTGAGAACCCATCGTTACAAGCGATTTCAACTTTGGATCCTACAGAATAGAATTTTTAATTCGATTATAAATTTATCTTCTCTCTGACACACAAAGCTTAAGACATATAAACAAATGAAGTTCCTAATAATGCCACTAACACACTTCAGCAAGAACAAACAAAAAGTTTTATACAATGAACTAACTAAATGCACACAATGCTACATGCAGAAGTATGTCACTTCATTCAAAGTTCTGCTTATTGATTTATAGGAAAACTGATCCAGCTAGGCGTGTTATTTCAATGAATACGGAACTGCCTTTATCTACCATTGGTGCTAGTGGTAGTAGGTGTGATAAAAAAAGCAAACTATGTATGGGATAAAGTAGGTAATGGTCTATTTATAAATTAGTCAATAATTATTATGTGATGATGCTCTGTGCGTCATTGATATAATTATGGAAAAATTAGAATTCTCTTTGATTATTCATTTTTGAGCATTCGTAATTCAGTATTTACTTTATCACCAGTATTTACAATACTACATTACTAGTAAAGTGGTTGCTTATGGATACATCAGTAATGGATACATATGTAAACATTCGTTATTGTTAAAAGGAACACAAGTAAAATTAATACCTTTGGTACTTTTGCATATTTTCCTGTGCGAGTATCTCTTATAATTGCTATGTCCAGCATATCCATCTCATTATTTTGATCCACCCAGTGTAAGTAAAAACCATATTTATCCACTTTCAAAGTCACCGGCGTTGCCACCCCAGAATCCTACGATTACATTTGATATTATGAAAGATTTATTTTTGCCGCGTGACTGTTTACTATAATTGATGCATAATGTACTTTCCGATAGCGGATCGTGTCCAAGTTGATGATTTATATCGGGAAAAGAAAGTGACGCGAGTTATTATCATGGAATTCTAATTCCTTTTTTTTTGGCGTTGCTAAATTAGGAGGAAGCGCTCTTTTATGCCTAAAGTGACCTTTTACATTTATACTTTTACTAGCGCTCGACATTAAAACTGTCGATTATCAGCCGTAACATTAAAAATATACACGAACCTCGTCCCACTTGATAAACTTCTCTCCAGTTTGCAGCTGCTCGGAAACTTCCACCGGCTTTATGTGCATGGTGACACCTGTACTCTTATTGCTTGCCATCCTGACTCCTTGTTACCGCAAAACTTGCGCTGTTCAACACCGAATCTTCTTTATGAACGTAGTGGCAAAGCGATGAGCGGCGTGGAGAACGGCGGTAGCGAATACGCGGACGTTGACCACGAGGATGACGACGATGATGATGACGATAGCGGTGGTGACGGCAACGACGACGACGACGACGACGACGACGACGACGACGACGACGACGACAACGACGACGACGACGACGACGACGACGACGACTCCAATTCCAACGGTGGTGGCGACGACAATAACAGCAACCACGACGACGCCGACGGCGACGGCGTCGACGACGACGACGGCGACGACGGCTTCGACGACGACGACGACGACGACGACGGCGACGACGGCGACGACGTCGACGACATAAGCCTCATTGAGATTTCAAGCATTAGGAGCACCTGGATTACCGTGTTTTGGTCGCCGCTGTTAGTACCAAGGCGAGAGCGACTGTCGCCGTCGTCGTCGTCGTGTTGAGCACACCTCGCGCGTATAAATACACAGGTATATCTTAAGGATGCGCTCGACGCGTCCCCGGGGAGTCTGAAGGACCTCGAACGTCGAACCCAATTTCTCGTGAGCCGAGTCACGGGTTCAGCCGAGTCGTCGCGACTAGTCGAAAGTCATCCACGGAGACATTTCATCGACGAGGAAGAGCATGCCGTGATGACGATTGTCCGGAGCACGAATCGGGTCCTGTCCTTAACCGAACGCGCGCGCGCACACACACATACACACACACACGACACGCACGCACATGCACACACACGACAGACTCGTCAAGAGAGAATGACGAGACAACGACGATTGAAAACGCGACTAATCACCGATTCTCTGCACGTGTGGTTGGATGTAGCAAGCACTCTCAACAGTCTCAATGCTGCTCTCACGCTCAACCATCCGCTTACTCGTCGTTGATCCAGCACGGCCGCTCGCTCCGAAGCTGCAGCGGCAGCAGCAGCAGCATTATCATCCTCCTTCCGCGCCGAGTATCGCGCCGCACGCCAAAGGCAAGCACCGACAGCACCGCGCCGTCCGCGCGTCGTCAACACCAGGAGGCGCTCTACCGGGAAGATAGCCGCGCGACCGCCGTTCACGTTTCAAAATTCATTTCCACGCCGCGACAATCCACGATCCCCTCGATCGCGACGTCGAAGAGATCCATCATTATTAATTTCTCGCGGCTTAACATCTTTCAATTACAGCGATTTCATCCGATTAACATTAATTTATTTGATTAATTCAAATGGCAGAATTGCTGGAAAGATTATTTTTAGCTGTATAATTCATTGTCCCTGATCTAGTCGATAGTTCTAGTCTGCATTCTAATTTCTTTGAAACAGCAAAAAATTAATTTTATGCATGTCAACAAAATTATGTATAAGACTTCTTCTTTTTAGTCAAGATTCTTGCATTCATCTTTTTTTTTCTCCAAAGTAGAGAATAAAAAAGGAAAGATAAACCATGCAAAAAGTATTTTAGCTGGAAAGAACAGACTCTTGTAGATATTATTTGACAAATAGAGTTCAAGAGTTCATCTCAGAGTCAGCTTCTCTTGAAAACTGATTGAATCGGTTTTTTATTTCTTAATTTCTTAATTTTAGTTAAAATATGCAAAATATGGTTTTTAGTCTTAATTATGAAATTAAAAAAATTTTCTTCTCTTTCCGAGAGAAAAAAATTCTTCAAAATTAAATCCATCTAGCATTAATCATTTCCAACAATCATTGCAACACTACACATTCTAATAATATCCTAGTAAACAAGAAACATTTTGGAATATTTCATTGCAATAACATCGCAGCAACAATTGTTACAATTGTAACGTTGCAATTTTCGAAATGTTTCTTGCTTACTGGAATTGCAATAATATTGCAGTAATATAATATTACTGCCAGCTTCTATATATATATATATATATATATATATATATATATATATATATATATACACTCTGTATGAGAAGCGTCTGTGATTCTTTTTTTTTTTCTTTTTTTTCTTTTTATATTTCAATATGT
>Ga0157364_1005272_pt1 | contig 13128 bp, 4 predicted proteins | sample AttsexASBM2_FD_111476 | JGI IMG/M metagenome (GOLD analysis project Ga0157364, IMG submission 111476) | Fungus gardens microbial communities from leaf cutter ant in Ribeirão Preto, State of São Paulo, Brazil - Atta sexdens ASBM2 | ecosystem: Host-associated > Fungi > Mycelium > Unclassified ... | reverse complement strand
GTGACTGATGTGACAGCGTGACCAATCAACCCTACCCCGAGCTGTTCTAAAAATAGAAAAGTGAAAAGAAAAGTAAAGTAAAGTAAAATAAAAATGAAAAGGGAAAATAAAATAGAGTCCACCGTCAACGATCTTGACAAAGCTGGACTTAGATACTAACATTACTTATTGTGAATAATTGCTAAACTATGTAGCATCACTTGAGTTTTCAAGTGTTTTAGACACTTCTTTATATACTTCAGGCTGATAGTTACTGTAATAGCTAGCCTACTAATCAACTAAAGTTAATATTGAACTTGAATGTCAATAGTGTGATACTTACCTACATATAACTTGTTTTCCATAGTAATGTTATCTCCTGTTAAAACCCTGCAAGATTTCTTATATCCAAGCTCCTGTCAGTATATTATTACTGAAACATTCATTCAGTGCTATACTATAAGACATTTAAGTTCTCCTTTATAATATTTTGTATTTAAAGACTATCAAATGCATTGTAATCTTCAGTCTGATAATTTATAACAGTTAAACACTAAACTCTAATATTTATGATAACACACTTCTTATCAGAACCTATCTCACTGAATTCTGTGGAATTCTTGCTTTCTGCATTTAGCACTCTAAAATCTCTATCAGACTCTGTAGTACTTTAAAAGCCAATACTACTATTTTTTATAATCAATCCTCATATGATACTACTCAATATTCTAATATTGCCCTATCTTACTTATTACTGTTGAGAGTTTGTTTTCTTTCTCAGTAAATATTCTAGATACTTCTCTTGGAGTTTCTAATCATCTGATTGCTATTATTCCTTAGTTATATCAGCATTGTTCCACCAGATTGAAATATATTCTGGTTATATTTAGAATATTTATTATCCTCAGGAGTCCTCATTCTATTCTCTTAGAACTTTCTAGAAGTTGTCAAAGTTCACAAAATCCTGCAAACCCTACTAGTTGTCCTAATACTAGAAAAAAATCTTCTTTCTAAGACCTCAAAGTATCTTGAGTCTGGTAATCATAGATTACCTATTCTATATCTCAATCTCTCTTCTTTTTTTATACTGACAAAGCCTTGAACATCCTCTAGTACTATATTACAAAAATAACAAGTGCTAGTATGCCTTAGAACTCTTTACCAACAATATTCTTACTAGTCTAGTAACTCAACTCAGAAACTTATAAGCCTCTATATCAAACTCTATCCCTATATCCACAAACATACTATTCTCAACCATATTGAAATATTCATCCTTGTCATATCCTATCCTGGCCATACATCTTATAACCATGGATAATGCTTCTTTCCTCATCTGCACTTTCTAAACTTTTCTAGTACAGATCAACTCTCTCTATTCTCTCTCAAATATCCTTACTGGTTCTTGCTAAACTCTATGGACTCTATTCCCAACATCTAAAGATCACTAGTATATAGGGTAATTTACTTAGCAGTCTTCATTCCAGATAGCTACTCTAGGTAGATTATCTAGTATATGTATATAATCTGATAGCTTATACTGTACTAGTCTTATTCCAAAAATTGACTAAAACTGATATTCTCTTCTAATGTTGGTGATAATATACCTTGCTACTCTCTAGTAGTTCTAACCTACTAAGTTCACCATGTTCACTTCTAAAATATATGACCAGTGTGACTAGTAGAAATACAACACATAAGCTGAAGTTAAAGGTTGTTCTAACTCCTATCTTTTGCATTCTTAGATAAAATATAAATGACTCAATTTGGACTTCTAAGATGTCCTATTGAATCTCAGATAACAAGATGTAAACTATATCTAACAATCTCCTACAAACCTTCTTATACCTAGAAATTTTCTTTATCACTCTTAATCTTATGTTCCATCCTTACCAGACTTTAGTGGTAATTAATAAACTAGAAAGGCTTTCTTGAGCTCTTATATCTTATATTTGCCTATTTGCCAAATAGTTTACTTGTAACTAGGATAAGATTTTCTATGCTTTGTCTTTTTTCCTCTAGTTGTACTTTCAAATAGTTCAAGAGTTTCTTCTATGAAAAGTCCACCACTAATATTTTCTTCATTACCACATGGTCTAAGTTTGAACAGCTTTTCCAAAAGCATTTTTTCTTAGTTAATACTACTATTAAAGCTATTAATAAACTAGAAGAGATAACATATTACTAAGAAAGCCATACTATAAAGAATTACTTAGATGAGTTCTAAACCTTTGTCCTAGAAGTTAGCTACACTAACTCACACATGTTAGAGTTAAAGATAGTAGACTCTATTTATTTTCATTTCATTTCTCTTTTCTCTTTTCTTTTCTATTTATTTTCTTATTTTTGACTTAAGAGTTAGAAGCTAGTGTGATGTTATATATGACTGTCACAACTGTCATATACTATGACAAAAGATATCATATATCAAATCATAGTTATATAATCACATGACATATAGAAGATTCTAGAACAATGATGTTATACCATATACTAATAGTATATAATATACATGGCCTTTAAAATATGCTAAAAATTGTGTAGCATGGACCATTAGTCTAGTATATATAAGATAAATACATTATACTAGAAATTCTATTGAGTTTCTTGTGTTAACCCTAATATAAGGTTTTTTAATCTTAATTTTGGTCTTAAAGTCATAATAATATACTATAGTAATCAAGTTCTACTATGAATTCTGAATATCAATCTAGAATCAGATTATAACTCTACTAATAGGGAGGCCTAAAAATACAGACTTCTATACTTAGTTTGAAGCTTCATACAGAATAGACCAAGTCTATCAGATAAACAAAGTGTTTTAGTCAACACAATATATAATCTTCACCACTTTCTTCAACTCCCAAATTTTATGAACCTCATCAGTTTTTTTTCTCTTATTAACTTATTTTTGCTCTATCAGTACCTATATGCTAACTACTACTAGTGCTTTCTCCTAATATTCAAATGAACATTGATGCCACTCAAGAACTCTACTATTAGGATGACTAGTAGAACTCACAGTATTTATATAAACTTTAACAACTTCTAGAAAGTTTTAAGAAAACAGAATAGAAACTTCTAAAGATAGTAGCTATTTTAAATACTAATAGAAATGTTATGACCTTAAACTTAGCTCATGTTGCAACTTAGACAAAGACTTAAGTAAGAGTAGAGAATGAGTTAATTGATAAAGTATAAGGATACAAGATAGTATCTACAGCTATATATACCTATTGACAATAAGGAATATATATGGCATTCTTGAGGTAATAAATGAGAGAAATATAAGGAAGCCTCTACTACTACATGAGAAAACAACAAGGTGTAGCAAATAATGAGTTAGAAGTAAAAAGAATCCCAACACATGTTGTCTATGAAGTAACCACCTGTAAGACATGAGGCAATCATAACAGGAAATGTCTAAAACTCTACTAGAAGAGGAAGGAAAGAAATTTACAGTGGGTTTACCTAAGGGATTTAAGATTGAAGGTCAATAATGGGCTTGCAGTGTTTAGTAGAGATTGACAGTGTTGCTTAAGAAATATTGCAAAGTCCATCAGAATAGGGCACAGACAATTGGAGAAAAAACATTATAGGATTTGGCAAATCAGAGGTAAATTCTCTTATACTTGCTTTATATTGATCAAAGATTACTACAGATGTGAGAATCTGAACTATATAGTCAGAGAATTCTCTACAAAGCTAGATATCTAGCAGTTAACTGTTAAGTAATATAAAGAACTAATGAAGAATATAAAAGTGATATAATAATTAGAGCCTACAAAGCTAAAAGATTTAGATTTAGACTATAATATCTAAGATTTTTGTTAGATACAGTTTACATCTTATTATCTTAGGTCTAATAAGATCTGTTGGGAGTTCTAATAGTCAGTTATTGTTAGAATTGAAGATAGTAGACTCTATTTTATTTTTATTTTCTTTCTTATTTCTATTTTCTTTTCTATTTATTTTCTATTTTGGACTTAGAGTTAGAGGTTAGCATGATATCACATATAACTATCACAAACTGTCACAGTCACACGTCACAATAAAACATCATAGAAGGTCCTAAAAGGAAATAATGTTATATAGTATAGTTTATATATGTTAACCTTAAAAATAATACATAGTCCTTTAGAATAAACCTATGGAAGTGTAGCATAGACCAGTAGTTTAGTGTATATAAGATAGACAGTTCTGTACTAGAAACTTCATTAAGTTCTCTTATATAAACTCTATATAAGGTTCTTCTTATTAACCAACCTAAGATCTCTGAGTTATAACAGTTACATGTTATCTGAGAATACAGAGAGCAGAGTTGGAACAACATTTGGCTTTAACTTATGTGCTGCACCTCCACAAGTTATACTAATTATATATTTTGAAAAAGAACTTGGTAAACTTTAGAAGGTTGGAACTACCAAAAGATAGTAAGGTATGTTGTTATTAGGTATGGTTCATACCAAGGATGGAAGTCCATGGAGTTGGCTCAGAGATATGTAAAATTATGAAATAACAAATAACCTTGACTTTAGCTTATGTACTGTACCATTTGACTACTTTGTGGTCACAACTTCAGATAAGTAGATAAGGTCTGGGATAAAAATGAGTGCTGATATTGGTGTGTTACTGTTGAACACTGGAAATCAAGTTCAATAAGAGTTATCTTCATTGATTATCAGACTAGCAAATTACAGTATAACTACTAGTCTTATATACAAGGAAGAACTATAGAAGATGCTTGGGGTTTCAGTAGTATAGCTTTTATTGCTCTAAGCAGTGGTGAGATACTGATAGGAGTAAGGACTCTGCCATAGAAGACTGAGTCAGATAGAATTATCTCTATTATGGAAGATAAAATATCTAGATGGTTGCATCACTACTGTAAGGATATATTGTAAGAAAGGTAACCATCATAGAAGATAGGCTTGTATAATAGAAGCTGAGAAAGCAGTATTACCACAGAGATATACTTTCCAAATAGGTGGACTTGGCATATGACAGTTGTCACTAATACAACCATCACAAGTAAAATCACACTATTAAGCTTACCTCTAGTATAAAGTCCAAGTCATTGAAAATATACTCTCTGTCTTTTACAGAGTAGTTCAAGTTAGACAATTTTATTGTGGAAAACCTCTGTACTAGATGAATACAACCCTTGAAGTCCTCTATAGATACACTAGTGTTTTTTATTAAGAAAAAGAATAAATTCTTATATTTGGTGCAAAACTACTGGAATCTTAATATACTTACCATTAAGAACAAGTATCCACTGCCATTTATCTTTGAGCTTATAACAAAACTTCAAAATACCTGATATTTGACCAAACTGGATGTATACTGGAACTTCAATAGTGTCTGTATCAAGTACAGTAATAAGTAGAAGACTGCCTTCTATACAAACTGTAGTCTTTTTAAATCTCTAGTAATGTTCTTTAGTATAACAAATAGCTTTACTACTTTCCAAACTATAATGAACAATATCTTTCAAGACCTTATAGTAGACGGTATCATAATAGTATATCTAAATAATATTTTGATCTTTACCCAGACTATTATAACTTAGATCTCAGAGTTAAGACAAAAGCATACTTTTGTATTGAGTAACACAAGAAAACTCAATAGAGTTCTTAGTATAAGATAGTCTACCTTATATACTTCAGACCATAGTCTGTATGCATACTACAACTAACCTATTCTAATATTCATATACTTTCCATAAGGCTAATATATTGTTGTTATACTGTATAATGTTATCTATTCTAAAATCCTTTATATTCTTCTCTTCTGTCATATAATTTCATGACCTGTGACTGTTACCTGTGTGACATCACATCATACCTTCTACCTAAGTCCAAAATAAAGAAAAAGAAAAGAAATACAAAGATAAAATAAAATAAAGTAAAAATAAGAAAATAAAATAAAATAAAAATAAAAATAAAATAAAGTCAAGTTCATCATTCACAATTCTGACATATACATTAAAAGAGTACTATAAGACAGTCTGTAGAGTTCTAAAGGTCTTGGCCAAGTACAAGTTACTTCTTTATTCTAAGAAGTATAAGTTTAACAAGTTACACATCAAGTATTTGGGCACTAACTTCTATTAAAAGTTTATCCATGGCTTTTCTGACATTACTCAACCCCTTTTGATATTATAGAGAATTATAGTATATAAAAATAAGGCTTTATATAGCAAGTAGTCTTTAACTCACTAAAGAATACTATCACTGTGATGCCAGTGTGTTACATACCCATCTGACTATATTACAGATGATACTTCTCTAATATCCAATCTGCTCAGAACATTTGTAGAAGAGAGTATCTCTCTTCCTAGTATATTCATTCTTTTCTAGTATAGATCTACACAGTTTTAATTTATGTCCAATCACTCTATTACTGATTACATAATTCTTTATGATCTCCATGAAACTCTGGACTCTATTTTAAGAACTTTAATATACCCAGAGTAGTTAACTATCTCCTTTAATTCTTAGATATAGTCTTAGTTACTATTAAGCACTGTTTATACTAAGAGACAAAAGCCCACAGTATTAGCTCAAAGATGTATAGAGTGCAGAAACTCAATATGATGAGCTTGGTAATGTAGACTTCCAAAAATAACCTTGGCTTCAGCTTATATACTATACTATTTATCTATCACATAATTGCAAAATTAGAACAAAGTTCAAAGAGATTGAGTACTAATAATAGTATGTTAATGTTAATTAAGTTCACTTGAATATTTATCAATTATCAAACTAGTAAATTATAATATAACTACTAGTCTTATACAAAAATAACATATTGGAAATACTTAGAAGTTTCAGAATACAGTCCTAAGTAAAGGTCAGATAGAGAAGCTCTATTGTAGAAGGCCAAGTTTGATAGAAGTATCTCTATTATAAGAGACTAGATACTTTAAGAGTTTAGAGATAGTTGCATTACTACTATAAAAGATAAACTTTTACTAGGATTAATCAGAAAACATCACCACTACAAAGAACAGTTTTTAGAATAGTTGAACTTAGTATATAACAATTACTAAGTATCAGTATTTAAAACATTTAGATATTCTGTATTTGAATAAGCTACAAGAATCTCAAGTACTTCATAACTACTAAGAAGCCAAACTGAAGATAAGCTCAGTGATTCTTGTACTTAATGTAGTTCAACTTCATGCTTGTTACAACTTAAGCTCAAGTATAAGAGTAAAAGATAAATTTTATATGAGATTAACATAAGAGAACCCAATAGAGTTTTTAGTACAATATATTTACCTTATATACACTAGACTAATAGTCTATACTACATGAGTTTTAGCCTATTCTAAGATTATGCATAATGGATGTTATTGATATATAATATAATATCATTATTCCATGTTATAAGACGAGAGTGCAGACAGACTTTGGCTAGGGTTAGGGTTAGCTAGACATAGATAAGTAATTAATTATTAGTCTACAATGGAAGAAGAGTATGTGATTTGGAAGTCATGTGGAATAGTTTAGAGCGGTCTGGAAGGACTTAGGGTCTAGAAGGATTGGGAAGAGTCTAGAAGAAGTTAGGGTTAGGGATAACATCAAGGGACAATGGTTTCTCATAGTATACACATGGTACATGCATGGTGACAGAGATTAAAGAGTATGATGTCAGGGCACATGAACATGGCATGGTGGCCTTGAGATAGAAGCATAGTGGATAAGTAATAGGACATAAGGTAGATATATTGTTGTAGCACGGACCACATTGTATTTATATAAATAAAGAAGCAATACAGCGAGGGCTCCTTGTTGAGTTCTCTTGTAATCCCTACTACTAGATAGCCTTCTGTGAGCTTTGCTGAAGTAAGCATACTACAAGTGCCATTCTGGCGAGTAGTTGCTATAATATTCTAGAATCTTCTATATCCTTCTGTATAATATATAATTATATAACTGCAACATGTGATCTATATAACTTAATGTATAATATTTTTATCATAGTGTATGATAGTTGTGACAGTCATATGTGACATCACACTAACTCCTAACCCTAAGTCCAAAAAACGAGAAAATAAATGAAAATAAAAATAAATAAAGTCTACTATCTTCAACTTTAACAATATTATACTATTATTCTAGAAAGTTTATGGAAAATCCTGGCATACTTTTGAGACATGTTGATTATAATACAAAATTCTAGAATAACTAAGATATAATACTATTTAAACCAGAGTTTCTTTTCATTTAGATATTAAAAGATATAGCTGTAAAGGATAAGGAAAGGGTACTTCTGAACTGTGATAAAGTTAGTATGCTCTACAAAATGGTCTAAGAATGAAAATCACCTATTGTTTCATAATAAGATATATACTTCTAATACTGCAAACCTCTATAGAAGAATAGTTAAATTGTACTACAATTCAAAAGTAGCCTGACATCTAGATAGATAGAAAACTCTAAAAGAGTTCCTAGTACAAAGTGTTTATAAGATCAACATATGATAAACATACAATATGACATCATTGTTCTAGAATCTTCTATATTCTTATATGTAATATATGATGAATATATGACACAGTATTATGTTGTGTGACATTTTGTGACATTTACATGTGATACCACACTAATTATTTATTTTAAAATTAACAATTTATTACATGAGGTATATAAGCAGACTATGGTAGCTACTTCATAACTACACTAAATATAACTAAGAGGAAAAGAAAAAAAGAAAATAAAAGAAATAAGAGACAAAAAACAAAGAAAACTACTAAAGTGTTTAAGACTACTAGCTTATGTGATATCTTCTCCAAACAAAAAAGCACCTGGATTAAACTCCAAGAAAGTGATAAAATGGTTTATTATCTCACTCATTAGACTCCAAAATTTGTTAAATTTGTTAGAGCAACTAAACAAAGTTTATGAGATTTTACAGAGTTTCATATCTTTAGGAAAACCTAAGTCATACTGTCTGTATTCATACAGAATGTGTCATCTTGATTTGATTGGATAAAATCTGCATGGAAATTTAAATTCTTCTTTAGAAAAGTACTTTAAGCAATACTCTCTAATCAAGACCTTAAAACTAGTCTCTTAGAATTACTAGTAGTCCCAAATATCAAGATATATAGGTCAATATGTTAACACTTGCAATCTCTGCTTGCATACTAAACTAACTTGACACTTATCTCTTAGAGAGCTATATCTACTACTTGTTATGAATTAAAATCCTTAGAGTGGGATATTAGAACAACTCTTGTATTGAGTAACACAAGAGAACTCAATAGAGATTCCTTTACAAAGTAGTCTACCTTATATACTACTACCAATGGTCCATGCTCACTACTGTGCACCCTACCCTAATCGACCATGTGTTGAACATGAGGCCAACATGTATTATCCATGTTGTATGATGTCACTTGTTCTAGATCCTTCTACTAAGTTCTCCTATGTCTTGTGACTATGCCATCAGCTTGTGACTGATGTGACATCGTGACCAATCAACCCTAACCCTAGTTATTCTAAAAATTGAAATTTGAAAAATAAATCAAAAAGAAAATAAAAAATAAAAGGAAAAATAAAATAAATCAAGTCCACCTTCTTCAATCTTGACACTACTAGTGCTAGATACAAAGTAGAAGACTATCAGTGTGGACTTTGTATTGAACTCCCAGAATCTGTAAGCTTTAATGTAGTTATAACAGTAGTTAATTTAGTATCTAAAAGAACTCACTTTATTCCAATGCATATAACTGTTACTACAGAAGATATAATAAGACTCTTTTTGTATAATATTTGGAAATTGCATAGTCTCCCTACTCATATAGTCTTGGATAGAGAATTATAGTTCATTTCTTGCTTCACTAAATATCTATATAACATATTGGATATTGAGATTGCTTCCTCTACAACTTAACATTCTTAATTAAATAGATAGACAAAGTATATTAACAAAGAACTAGACCAATACCTCTAACTATTTGTAAGTGAAAAGTAAAGCAACTGGTACAACCTTTTATCTATAACATAGTTTCAACATAACAATCATATCTATGCCTCTACTTAGTGATATCTATTTCTTTTAGACATAAGTTACCTTCACTATATAGGTTTTGAGCTATATCAGCAAGAATTAAAAATATTATAAAATTCACAACATAAATAAAGTCTATACTAAGAAAAGCAAAGTTAGCTATTTACAAGTCTTAAAAGAATATGAAACTCTACTATGACTAATAATAAACTCCTACTCTAATTTTTAAACTTATAATAACTCTAATATATACCCTCTATAAAAGGTATTCAATATTCAATTTCTATATAACATCAATCAGGCAACAGAACAGAATTCATAGAATAGCAATTTCTATCTTATTTAATTACATGGTTCTTTTGAGCACTTTTCTTCTGACTCTAAAAATATCAAAAAGTTACTACAATGCATGACAAAATACATCAAGAATAAGAGTATCGACTGGAATAAGACTAATGATATTATAGATCTTAAGAACATGGGTAATACAGTTTGAAACTTCATCTCTATATTATATAAATCAGAATAGAACTCATTTATCACTAACAATGACAACAGAACTTTTAGACAACAAGTAGCATCCAAATTTACTCCAAAAGTCCAGGATAACAAGTTGTATCTCAACTCTATAGATATTTAGACTATATACCTTTCTGTTAAACTATCTCATCAATATCTCAGATTTTATGTAATAAAGAAGAAAATATAACTTAAAACCTACTATTTGATGCTTCTACTTTTGATAAGAAAACTACATCTAGTATTCAATGTCATCAAGTTAATTACTATACTTAAAGATCTAATCCCTAGTAAATGTCTAGACTCTTTACCTAACCCTATTCTTATATACAGACAAGAAGAGTGGGATTTCAGAGATCAAAAAATACTAAATAGCTATTGGTATCAATGAAAATATCAATTCTTAATCAAGTAGAAGAGCTTTAGTCTAGAGAAGAACTCTTGGGAGAATACCTATTATATATTAAGTGCAACCCTAATTCAAGCCTATTTTCTATAGCAGTGTTATCTAGTCCAACATCCAAAAATAGTCTGTTCTCTGCAGTAGTATTATACTTTATTTCAAACTCTGTGAATACTCAGTCTTCCAAAGCAAAGTTTACTTCTTTCCAACTTAGTTTTTCACAGTGGAGTTTTTCTTTCCACTCAGTCTTCTACAACAAAGTTCCTCTATTCTACTTCTACCAGTGTTTTACCACTGAAACCTCTGTCTAGAGCTGTACTTTGAAACATCCAAGTTCTCCTTTTATTTCTACTTATATATAAAGACTAGTAAATATATACTATTATGACTTAAGTCTTTAGGTTAAGACAAAAAATATATTCTTATATTGAGTAATATAAGAGAACTTGATAGAGTTCTAAGTATAAGCTAGTCTATCTTATATATTACAAACTATGGTATGTATACATACTACAACTAACCTACCCTAATATCTATATATTTTCTATAAGACTACCATGTTGTTGCTATACTATATAATATTATCTATTCCAAAACCTTTTACAATCTTTTCTATATAACATGATCATGTGAACTGTGATTGTGACATGTGTAACCATCATGTGACATGTTTTTCATGCTTCTATCATAATTTGTGACTTGTGTAACCATCATGCATTAACAGAAGTTAAATGGAAAAGAAATTATACTAGAATATAACAAGAACTATGCAACACTAGCCCTTAACTGCATACTAAAGAATTTAGATAGAACAATATGAGTGTCAGGAATTGAAAGAAAGAGTTGAAACAATAATAAAAGAAGAATAGAACACAAAAACTCTTAAAAAAGCTCTCATAAATACAAAAGAATAGAGTTAGGAAGAATGTTAAAAGAAATATATGAATAACATCTGCTTGTGAACACTATCCCTTTCTAACACACTTCTAAATAGTGAACCTTACACTATGTAACAAGCTTCCTTGGAAAATCTAGTGAATAGATTATAAAGCTTCTTAAAAGCCTCTAACAATATTATTCATTCCAGATAATTCACTCCAAAGACACCTCTCAAGCTAAACCTTATGACTGAAAATACCAGCTGATACTCATCTTGCCAATCTTTCCCAGACTACTAGAACTCTCCAAAACTTGTCCAAAAGTGATAGAGAGTACTAACAACACTTACTCAATAAAATAGTAATTAAACTGCTTATGAGTAGTAAATTCAGATAGGAGTTTTCTCTCTTTACTTCCCTCCACTCATAGCTTATATATTAGTCTAAAAATATAGAGAATAAACATAGAGAATAGAGACCAAAACCATAAGAAAAATTTCTGAGATCTTGTAAGCACAATTGTTATAAGATGAGAATGTGGACAGACTTTAGGTAGGGTTAGGGTTAGGACAGTAGTTAATTATTAGTCTACAATGGAAGAGAGATAGGAGATAGGCATGTGACCTGGAAGTCATGTGATAGAATTTAGAGCGGTTTGGAAGGACTTAGGGTCTAGAAGAATTGGGAAGAGTCTAGATCAGAGTTAGGGTTAGGGATGACATCAAGGGACATAGGTTCCTCATGGTGTACACATGGTGTGCACATGTACAGCAGAGATTAAAGGTATGACGTCAAGGCATATGTAGGAAGCATGGTGGCCTTAAGGAAAACACATGTGGATGAGTAATAGGACATGAGGACAATGCATGGACATAAGAGCAGGTTAATATTGTTGTAGCACAGACCACATGTAATTTATATAAATAGAGGAGCAATACAGTGAGAGCTTCTTGTCAAGTTCTCTTGTAATTCCTCTACTCTTTACTTAATAGCCCATTGGAGAGCTTTGCTCATTGTAAGATCATTTGTCCTTGAGTGACGAGTGGTTGCTACAACAACAATGAACCTCTCTCTATTTGCAACTTGACATTAGTCTAATAATTGTTTTCTGCTCACAAGTACTAATTTCATTCCTCCTTAGTCATTTTAACCAGTTACCTTTACTCACAGATCCATTTTATACTTCTTCTACTTCTGATCCAATATATTTCTACCTTATCCTACTATCTGAACATTTATGGCTATGCAGATTATGCTTACAAGTGTTCTTTATAGCTAGTCTTTCACAAGTGTAGTGGCATTTCTTATCTCTAAAGATCTTATCTT
>Ga0157364_1005271_pt1 | contig 13129 bp, 9 predicted proteins | sample AttsexASBM2_FD_111476 | JGI IMG/M metagenome (GOLD analysis project Ga0157364, IMG submission 111476) | Fungus gardens microbial communities from leaf cutter ant in Ribeirão Preto, State of São Paulo, Brazil - Atta sexdens ASBM2 | ecosystem: Host-associated > Fungi > Mycelium > Unclassified ... | reverse complement strand
GTGAAGATTAGGCGAATCGCGGCGTCTGTGATCCTTTTGTCGCGTTTGTCGCAAGTTGCCGATTCGCCGTCGCTCCTGATTGGTCGAAATCTATCAATCGTAGACGAATAGAGAAGGATCGAATCGCACGAAATTTGGAGAAGTCAATATTTCGAGAGAACGCGAAGAGGTAGCAAGTCTATCGATCGAGCGCGAATCCGTATGATTTTGAGGTGCTGAAGTTAGTTAAGTCAGTCTGATCTTAGTGTCCGCAAGTATTACCCTCGTGATTCAGAGTTTTTCCCTAGGCGTCATCACGAGGTTATCGTGAACCAGGACTTTAGCTCCCAGGCGTATGCGCGAAAGTGTCCGAACAGGCGACTCAGGGTAACAATCCCTAGGCGCAGTCGAAATAGTGTTAACAGTAACTAATAGTGATAAATAACTGAGAAATTGTACGATAAATAGAACAGTGTACATAAATAAATAAACAGTTTTTTTCAAATCGAAACCAACCTTGTGATATTAGTAGTTATCACATTGACTAGGTGAACATTCATAATTGTTTTGTTGATCCAACAAAATTTTCAGATGTATATTTAGTTAAATTTTTCGATATTTCAGCAAAACCGTTCTTTTCATGTATCAAATATGGCCATTAAAAAATTAAATTTAAAGTTAGTGATATTTTGTTATAACAAATTTCATTCAAAGCTCGAGTAATAATATCCATGTTCTCTTGTTATAATAACCATACATATCAATAGTAGTTTCATCAATTAAGTTTAACGTTATTATTGTACATTCGAAATATATATATATATATATACATATATAGTATACAATGTAACAATGCAATATAATAATTTTGAATAATATAATCAGAATGCGATGCGCGCGAGAATTACAGCGTACGTTACATGCGAGAAATTTATACTCTAAGATTAATTGGAGATAACTTTGTGCCAGTAAAACAATTTCAGCAGTGGGATTCTATAACTCTTAACGATAATGTCATTATATAGTTACTACATAGCTTTTTTATTATTTATGTATAATACTTGTACAACGATAATGTAATAATATTAACACTTGTTAAGAATTACAGAATTTTAGTCCTTGAAATAGATCCTTGCAGCTAAATATAAGTCCGTATTTCGCAAGTTGATTATTATTCTAACTTTTCGAGATTTCCCATATTTTGATCTCTATTTTGCTTAACTATTACACTAAGAGAAAAATGATATTTGTACTTGTAATTTTATGATAAATTAATTATAGTTAGGGACACCATTTTTATAGTTATTATTGCTCTAATATTAGTAATAATAATTATATTTTTAATACTACATAGAAAATTATATTTATAAGTTGATATCAAAAATGACTATAAATTATAATTATTTGCTGTTATATATTTTCTGAATGTAGAACTATAAATTATTATTACTATCATTTTAGCAGTAATAACTGTAGAAATGGAATCTTTAATGATTTTACTATGCAATTATAGTTACAAATACCAAGAAGACTTCTCCCAATGTAATGATGTTCGGTTATTATTCGGGAGAAGATTATTCCGCAAGTTTCAATCTAGATAGAGATCAACGAATTCATGAATAAGCGGAAAGTGCGGGCAAACTGAACACACAACTTATAAAATAATGGGCGTACGGACGCATGAAGTCGTGGTGCCGATTTCGAAAGAGTCGTCGGGACGACACATCGTATCCCCTCGGAATATCCGGCTGCAACAAATCGCCTAATCAGGTGGATATATGACGGATGGAGAGGTGAAATTGGTTCCTGGCCGCGAGTAAATCTCACGTGTGTCAAGATGGTAGAAGGGTGATGGGGGAAAATCCGGGAGAAAGAAGGACGCCAGATCGATTTCCTGCGGGATTTATGCCACTATTTTTTATCCGACCAGTTCGCGAAGACGTCGTACACTGCGTTACGGTACCGGGGATACTGTCTCTCGTCGTGCCGTTTTTCAGAGCTTGCGTCTCCGTTTCACTGCGCTTTTGGCACGCGGCTCGAATACTCCACGACATTAATGCGACGGAGAACATTGTCGAAAGTTTTAATCAATCCGCTCCGATGACTCTTGGAATTCGGCCACGCGTACAATTCCGAAACGAAACTTTGCTGCCCGAAATGGACTTTGCTGTGCGAATTAAAAAATGGCTGATTGAGTTGCCAGCGTTTGCAGCCGTACACTAGTCTTTGTATGCGCGGCTCATTTTAACGGGCACCGTATTTCCAACGTCAGCGTGCGCGCGAATGAAGGTTGATGCAATTAACCTTCGTGCATAAGATCGCGTGAGTTTTTAATGTGATTCTCATGCTACGCGTTAGTTTCCCCATTGAAGTTACGGTGGTTTTCACCCTGCCGCGCAACATTCCGAGGCACGCATTAGTCGAGAAAACTTTACTTTATACTTGCTCGGTCGTTTTATTCTCTCGACACAGTCGCAGTTTTATTGTAGTATTAGAGAAAATTTTGAGTTACGGTACTTCTTTATTCACATATTTGCTCTTTAAACTTTGCTTCTGCATATATCTATATAATAATCTTTTTAGCATTTTTTATTCGTCTATTGACCCAGTATTAAGATAAAATTTAAATTATTCTTACACGTATTTTGATGAAAATACAGAATTACAAATAATTTTGTTAAACCGTCAAAATAATTATGCAGAAAATTCAAGCAATGCCGCAATAAGCATTTTACATTCAAAAGCAATTTGATAAAAGCAACAATCTTGTAATTAGCTTAAACATCCTATGTATAATAATTATTCCGATAATCCAATAAAATCATTTGTAAATGTTTTCAATTATTTTAAAGTACTTAGCACTTCTAAATATACTTTAGTAAAAATACTTCTGTTCTTTTCCTATAGATGGAGATTTAAAAATAAACGCTGAAAAATTACTTTCTACGTTGAAGCTGTTGGATTTATCTTAACATGTGCATTTTTCCTCTGAAAAGCTCGAACACATTCGCTCGAATACACTCGATATTCGCGACAATTGGTTTTCCTTCGTTTCTCGTCTGTGGTAATCGGGTTTACGTAGCGAACGTAGTTATCCCGATAACGTTGTATAATAATCGGAACGGTCGATGGTGTTACATAATATGACTGGATCGAGGACGATTAATGAACGGCAAGTCGGTGTCGCATGTTCAGATATAATTTCGGCTCGAAATCGCGAGCGGAAACGGTGCTAACAGAGGAAATGCTCTCCACGAAAGCGCGGAGGACGCGATTTATCACTCATCGATGAAAACGGCCGTATGACGGTACGATGTCGCGATGCGTCGTAATTGCGTGCATAATCAGTAGATCCCCCGTGGCTATAAACGATCGCCGCTCTGAATCATCGATCGTACGCATCCTCATTTTCCGCACGATTTTAGATTACCATTCGGTGGAGTTTACGGTCCGTCAATAACTGCGGACGGTGATATTGGAAATTCTCGGTGACGAACGTTATTGCGCCATCGCTCGCTGTTCACCACTTCACCCCTTGCCGTTACTCCGCACCATCAGGATGCTTCGTTTTCCTTGTCTCTCGTTCTTGTCCCTGCCGTTCTCGCTCACTTTCGTCGCGCTCGAGATATCGGACTCGAAGTGTCTTCAATGCAGAAGTTCACGATACTTTATCGGAGTCCCACGTAAATTCCTCTTTACAGTCCGATATACACTCTCTTGTATCGCGCTTAAGTAGCATTACCTGCCGCTAGTGCTGCTGCTATCCCTCGTGCTGCTTGAGATCCGTACTCTCTTTTCACTTCCTCGTTTTTTTCTTTTCTTCATTTTTTTTTCCGGTTTCGTGGCCGTTGCTGCAAGTTTATGATTCGTACTTGCAACGAAAAAATCGCGTTATCTCGGAGAACATGAGTGAAATCCCGCCAACGTGATTCTTTTTCCTTCGCGGAGATTACAGCGAGTCACTCTTATGCGCGAACGTGCGACATACATTAATCTTCATGGAACGATATACTGCACTGAAGGAAAAGATCAAAGGTTAAAAAAATTGTTTGCTCATCCTGGAAGGGAACAAACTTTTCTCTCTTGTCACACATACATACATGGCGTTAATGATTTTAAAGTGCCGGAGAACGTGCACCGAACACATAAAATTGTGAATGTCGATAACAGGATCGTGCGCTGTGTCACATAAATGTGTGACACAGTTTAGTTATATATTTCTATTTTTCATATATCGTTAAAAATATTGATATTTTTAGTATTTCCAATATTCTATTTTTTAATGAATAGTCATATTTTTTATCAGTTAATAAATTTTTCTACAGGAATTATTTTTATTACTACCATATATTTTAATGAAAATCGACGGTTTCGAGATACCGACGCTATGTTGAAAAATTGAGATTTCAACCCGAAATGTATGATCCTTAAATACCAAGCTCTTTTCTCACCAGGCGGCTGCTCTTAACGCTTGCAACGAGTACTTGATAAAGCACCTATGTATTTTACCCTAACACGTGTATCGACTTTCGCGCGAGATAATGGAGAATGGAAGTCGAGAAACAACGGCGAACGTTTTCGAACGTAACCGTTTCATTTAATTGCCTCCATTTCGTTTAACGATCGATACGAGTCAATGTGATGTTTTGAATGGCTACTCACAGCTGGCTCCTCAGCAAAATTGTTTTCGTGGCATAAATTGTAATGACTATTATCTAATCGCTGATATTAATGGACGAACAGCAATGACCTTTTTCTGTAATATATGTTCGCGAATGAAAAAATCGTTTTAAAAAAGTGTCTTAGAGATTATGGGCGTATTCAGGGGGAATTTGTGGAGTTTAAAAATTCTTTCGAAATTTTTTATTTATTTATTTATTTTTTATTTTTAATTATAAAAAAATACAATTTCACTGTTGTTTAAATATTTTTTGCTGTCACATAAAAATTTTTTTCTTCATTACAACCATGTAATGAAGAATTTGGAACTTTCGTTACATAAAACTTTGACATCCAATGTATAATTATCGCAAAATCATTTTTTTGAGTTTCGCATCGCATTTTTCGAAAAACAAAATATGCGATGAAATGTTAATGAATATTTTGTTGGATCAAATAAATGTGACACCATCAAAATTGCTGTTTATATGATATAACAGAATTAATAAAAACCCTTTTCAAAAAGAAATTCTGGATACACTCATGCTTGGAATTATAAAATACTTGTGAATGGATTTTTGTAAAGTTTTTCAATACTTAAAAATTTTAATATAGTTAACAGAATTCTGGCTTTTTCTCAAGTTTTGGAGCTGCGCAAGGCCATTACTCGTCGTAAAATTTTAATTTTGTGTATTACCGCGTTTTAGCTAAATAACTCTCATTTTCATTAATAACTTCTGCATAACTTGGTTGGAACTTCTGTTTAAGTTCTTTATTATTATAGTCAGTAAACTCTATTCGATTATACGTGATGCGCGCGCGGTTGCTGTTGTTAACTTCCGAGAACATTAATCGACTTCGTCTCCGCTTTAACTCGTCTACTAGGTACTTTATCCCTACATAACCATTGCTTATCATCGGACATAACGACTTATTCCTCGAAGGCTCATCGACGTCCATACATCTTGTTATCGTCGAACCCATTGGGATTACCTGTCATCTGCGGAATCGATTCGCGTATCGATGACGATGCAATGTTTATAACTAGTAATACTTGAAGATGATATCCTTTGTAAATGATGCGCTCTATTGCATCGCCAAATACAATATCTATATAAGCCAAGCCGATTCTTCGCTTTCTATTTTTTACTGGTATGATATTGTTTCCATTTATGATGAGCAAAGAATGTTAGCAAGTTTTCTTTGATAACTTTGCATGTGAGCACTTTTACGTACTTTTATGATGAGAGAAAAACGAATCAGCAAAGAAATACTGGGAATCCGGTTTTCTTTTTCAAACCTTTCTATTCAAGATTTATCAGATATATCTTTTGAGCCATGTATGATTTGTTATAAAACTAGGTTTTGAATTATAATTTAAATATCTCTGTGGAGCTTCATTTGTGCATTAAATTTACCTTAAAAACGATATGATAAATTTTATGCGGGCGGAGTGCATTTATGTGACAGTCGACTAAAAGAGACCGTTTTACAGCGATATTGCACGGATTAAAGTTTCTCATATTCCGCGCTATTATGCAAAACTGCTCTTATGTTTCTTCTGTCAAGTTAATTGAAGAGATAGCAGTGTCTATAAAACAATATCACAGTACTTCTTATTAAAGTAACTGTTTTGTTAGACATTTATCGTAAAAGTGAGAGCCGCCGATTGTTTTGTTTTACAAGAGGAAGAATAATGTTCGAAATCTGAGTTGAGACTCAATTATTTGTAAAATAACGTAAGAGAAATGTTAAAATACTTAAAATTGAAATAGAATGCCGAGAACACGGTTAACGAGATCTTTCAAATTGGATGTCTGTTTCTTTTCAAATAAACAGCTAGTACTTTGCCATGTCTACATTTTATTGCGATCTTCGTAACATACGTCAAGTAGGATATTCGAGGAGCGCGACTTATTACAGATGGATGGAATTTTACTCAAGTTTCGTAGATGCCTGTCCTTCGTTCCTCTGACGCCTGTCGTAAATTTTCCGGTCGCTTGGGATCTTCGTTAGGGATTTGGTGGGGCAACGCGGTTCGAATTTCGAACTGTTCGATGCACCAAATTTCGAAGCGCCAAGACAAAGAACGAAGTTACAAGGCGCATAAATATTGTAATCCAGTCGATATATTGCAACACAACATGCATATTCACATACTTCAAAATCCACTATATGTGAAATAAAGCTTACCAATTGCATATTTCCTAGCTGGCACAATTCTGATATAAAATCTTTACTATAAAGAAAGAAATTTTACGTTTGAACGAGAAAGCTGAGATTTGTCGCTTGTGCCTTTTAATTGTTGGAAGGCGAAAAAAGAGGAATTATCTGGTATTACATACCGGCAGTGAAATTGCGTTCTCTTTCTCTCTCTCTCTCTCCGTTAGGCAACTACTGCCATTTAAACTCAGTTTCGGTACATAGTGTCCTATTCAAGTAATAATTTCGCATTCAGGCAATTAGTCGCGCTCTGCTAAAATAATATGCGCAATTAAGTAAGGATGAACCTCTTTAGAGTTGGAGGGACTTTCGTTTAGAAAATAATGTCGACGCAGTGAGATTTATCATTACCTGCGCGACGCGACTACCGCATGCACGAGGTTATTCCAATTACAACATTGTAATTCGCTTATCTTTAACATTTATAGGGTGTCATAATAATTCACTATTTGTCGTATGTCTACGTACATTAACCTGTGCTTGCGGATACAATAGAATAATACGATGAGCAGCAATAAATAATGGGTTCGTAAACGTAAATAATTTAGAGCGCAATAAGCGCATGCTAGAATAGGCAGACAACAGAAACGTACATTTATCGAAATAATTTATACGTGCATAACGTGATGATATGCTTTATAGTTTGTGTTATAGCGATGTTATACTACGCATCAACCTATAATGCATTGAAGGTTGACATTGCATTGTGTGATTGCGCTTTGGACTAATTTGGCATGATTGACCAATAATTATAAAACTGATTAAGCTCTAATAATCGAATCTTAATCGCTCATATTCGATCATTATAATTCAGTGCGTAATCTGAACGGATTGTGAAATTGTTTGCTTTAGACATCCCTAAATTACTATTTTTTAATTGAATATTATTAGAGACGTAATTGAAGAACTTACAAAATAGGTTAACCTATATTTTGTAAAAAAAAAAAAAACAGAAAAAGTAAACTGTAAAGTTAAAGTGAGATAGAAAAAAAACATTTATTTGTACGTGCTATAAAAACTTTTAGCACATGTCTGAAAAGTTTACGGGTTGCAGATCGTAAATAAGAAATAAGTATTACGAGAAAAATAAAAATTTTCTGCAGATGGTTACATTACTGACAGATAGAAAAAATATGAATCACTACACAAAAATATAATAGCGATAACAATGGATTAACACAACTTTTTTGGGACAAATAGAGGACTCATTCAATTATGGGTTAGCCCATTATTGCAGCAATTGTTGAATAGCTTAAATATAACGAAAGTATTTATTTGTTGTATATTAATGTATGATTTGTACATTGCCAGTGATACAAATTTAATTATTAGCCGCGATAACTTTTCAAGTATTCTCTTGTTGATACTCGTCGCACGTGTCGACGTGACGCTCTTCGCGCGATAACAGCTTTTACATAAAGACAATAGCTGATCTTTATCCCAACGGAGAATCTGTATCTCTCGGTGCGTCGGCGCAAATTGGTTTCCTCGAAGAAGTAATTTTGAGCAGCAAAATAGACCGATGTCCCCGTGGAACAGTACTTAATGAAGTGTACGTGAGGAGAACAAGTCACGACAACGGTAGCTAAAGAGAGAGAGAGAGAGAGAGAGAGAGAGAGAAACTACAACGAGAAACAAGTAATAGCATTATGGATAAAGAATCAGTTGTGAATGCTTTGTTGATAAGAAGTTTGGCGACTTGCTGATTTCCATCACGTTGCCACGATCCATTCGCAGCTCTTCGAGCATGTGAGAGCATGCCTCGAAGTGGTGTGTCCGAAAGACGTCTTTTCTAGGGCCACTACCGCAATATCTGCCTCACATATTTGAAGTACATGCAAACGGGAGTTCGATCGTGGCGCTCACACACACTCGGAACAGTTACTCTCGAGCGACCATAGCCGAAGAAACCGAGAAATATTTTTCCTGAACGTGACAGCTCGGGTATCCGGGGCTGATCGTTCGGTGCTTATGTAGCGGTTCTTCGTCAGCTGTGCACCTCCGTTGCCAGCGCTTCCTCGCTTCTGCTTTCCATATCTCTCGTCTGGATCACCAATACGCTAAAGTTACATACACCCTTATACTTTCGTTTAAGTCGGAGTGGTGAACTATCTTTTTCGCGAAGAAAAGAAGATTGCGATATCGTTCAGAACATTTATCAGAAAAAAAGTCTTCGGGAAGAAGATAAATTTCTAGACGCTAAAGGGTAGTTTCGTAACTTTTTGTCAGAGTGATAATTAAGATCGTTTCTTAGAACATATAGATCCGTACATACTTCACTTTTATCGATAAATCTTACGCATATAATTTACATTATATACTATAAAAATAAATGTGTATTCGACAAATTATCGATGAAAGTAAGGTGTATATGTATACGAATCTATATGTTCTAAGGAACAATATCTTAATTATTTTGACAAATAATTGCGAAATTATCCTATTTAGCGCATAGAAATTTATTTTATTCTTTTTATTAATAAAAATGAGATGTGAATACAGATTACAATTGTTTTTGTGTAATTTAATTGGGATCTGTTTAGAAGTAGGAATGAATTTAAAAACGATTTAAAAATTTAATGATTTTTAATGATGTTTTACTAAATAGATAACATTATTTAAAAATGCATAATTATCGATAAAAGAGATGTAAAAGTGAGTGATAAAAGTGAAATGTAAATATACTCGAGAGAGTCCGATTGCATTAATTTTAGTTGAAAATCAGATTTTTCTGGTTGAATTTATTAAATTCTAATTGAAATAATCAGAATTCTGATCAGTACGATTTGATTCTTATTGTTTGTTCAGTTTCAACTAGATATTTTTTTCTAATGTGCGCATAATAATCTAATTGACAGTTTTTATAATTTAATTAGAATCTATTTTAAGATAGAAATGAGTTGAAAATTGATTTAATAATTTAACGATTTTCGATAATATTTTGCTAAATACAAAATAGAGACGTATGAAAATTATAATAGCAAATCAAGTATAATCAGTCTATAAATTAAACTTTTTAATTGTTTTTAATTTTGTTATTAAGTACGGTGCCATATTTAGTACACTCTCATTAGCCTAATTTTAAATTTTTTACACAATAGAAAACAACAAGTACGCGAATTTATCGATAAAGTGAGATATGAATATGCGGTTCATAATATCTAATCGGAAAGTAATTTAATTAGAATTTGTTCAGAGATAGAAATGAGTTTAAAAATTTAATGTTTTTTTATAATATTTTGCTAAATAGGCAACATCGAGGGCAATATCGTTTAAGTACCGTTACGATTGCGAATAGTGCGCTTATGCTTGATCATGTTTGCGAAAATTTTTGTCCAAGAACGACTTAGAACTGTTGAATAAACCGGTCTGTGAACAAAAACGTGTCCGTCACGCGTGACTCAGCGTCGAAAGAACGGGACGAGTTCCTGTAGCGGAAATAGCCAGCACAAACGCCGACGTTGAATCATTACCTAATAATCAAGACTCAAGAGACTCGTATGAACGTAATAAACATGCTATTTCTAAATTAAATGATTACCGCTTATTAGGCACAAGTTCATAATAATTGTTCTTCTACACGCTACTGCCTGCTGCCTATCTTCTTTGTCACCTCTTCTTTCTTGTCCTCCGTGCATCCATTTGGCATTTTTCCAACTGCGAACCTCACGAACGCATATGGAGACCATGATGCAGATTGGAATGCCGTGAAGAAAAAGTACCACACGATATATGTATTCGAATGCGATTCTGATTCTCACACTCGTTTCTCTTAATCCTAGAAATGCACAATGACTCTGCCAAACATCCCCTCACCATTTGTCATTTTGCTGAAACTGTCTACCGGAAAATATCGTGCATTCTTAAACATGAAAGGTTCTTATGTTTAATTACTTTATGCTCTTAGACATTTACGGAAACTCCTTAAAAGAATAGATATATCACCGAAATTGCTTGGACGTTGGAAAAAAAGTATTTATAACGAAAGAAATACGTAGATAGATAAGTTAGCACCTTGCAAGTATACAAAGATGCATTCGTGATTTTTATCTTTATTTTTAAGGAGGTATCGTAAATTTTTTAGAAATTAATTTTCATGATAATCCTAATAAAAAGAATTATAATAAAAAAAAAATCGATTTCCAAGTCTGTAATATGTGGTTCTAAAAGATCAATGTTTTTTTTTTACATTTTAAAGGTTTTCACATTAAAGGTTTTGAAAATAAATTCATAAAAAGTTTTGTTTACATAATATAGAAATTAATAAACATTTAGCCACCTTATGATTAATTTTATTGGATTATTAAAGTGTAGATATTTAGTAAATACATTTAAAAATGTAGAAAAACGTGTGCAGCATTTTTCTTTAAAAAAGTTCTTCAAAATGGACTATTTTTAATCTTCCAGATTAGAATGTTTGTGATATAAAATTATTTAATTAAAAGATTATTGATGCATTGCATCCCTCCACTGAGAAAGATTTTTGATTGAAAAATAGATGAACCAGAACCTTCTTATTATATTAAGAATATCAAAATTCTAGTTATCTTAACTAAAATTGATAGAATAGATTGAACCAAAAAACTCTGGTTAGTCTATTTTCAATTAGAATTCTAATTAATATAATCAGACTCTTTTTTTTCAGTGTTTAATCTTCTGAATAAAGAACGTATAAATATACGTTTTATGTGCTTTTATATGATCGTTTTTTTATTGATATAGAAAGTTTTTTTATTCGATATAGAAAATGAGAATGTGCACTAGCGCGTACGAACATTATAAAAGATAAACGAAAAATTGTGTACGATCACATAGTAAATCACCAGCGCAACGCATTGGTTTGTGCTACTATCGTACTGCGAGAGGTCGTTAATCATCATATGTCCACGAGGTATTGCACGAATTTTTCGTTTTAAAAAAGTAACAAAAGAAAGGATAGGTGAAAGAGAGGAAGCGTTATCTCTTGGATATCTACAATTTCTTCTTAATTATGAAACGCCTGCCCGTTTCTTTCAGTGAGTCGCTCATTTACACCGGTCGAAGCTGGTGAGCAAGTTCCGAACTGGGAGTTATGCACCATTTTCTGGTACCAGTAGGACCGTAATTTTCTTTCTTCTCTCTTTTACGCTTACTCGTTCAGCATATCGGACGTCGAAGTTTTAATGAATTGGAAGAAAGAGTTTACAAAGCCGTAAGATTAATACCGTTGTCTTGAATTTTAAAGCGGGTAGTGACGTAACAGCTTCCATCATTTGTAGCTGTTTCCATGATCATCAAGTGGTAATTTCCTCGAGTTATCATAGTATAGTTAGTTTTGTTGAATATTCAAATCACTTACTAACTAGATTGTCCATTCGATACTGATCTGAGAATTCTCCAAGATTTTCCAAAAAGATTGAAATATTTAAAATACGTATGATAGAATGATTTGTTTTTCTGTTCCGAAATATATTTAACGATTTAATTAATCTTAACTGTTTAACAATTCACACACAATTAATCTTAATACTAATTTATCTTTAATTTCTTAAAAGTGGATATTGTGAATACGATAAATAGTTATGAATGTGCAACTAACATTTATTCTAGGAGTGTGTTTGAGGAGATGCTATTAGCACTGTTGTATCAATTTATCCTTGTTTTATGTCTAACGAACGGTGAATAGAATAACATAAATAGCGCTATTAGAATTTCTTAAATATCGCTTCTTTACTTCAAAAATAACACATCTTAAAAACGTGATTTTCAAGTTATATTATAACCATAAATGAGTTCCACATGAATAATCATATGAGTAATCACGACGTATGTGTAATCACACATGAGTAATTACATGAATGAATAAATATTATCCCATCAATTATCAATACTGAACTAATTTAACTTTATAAAAAACTGTCAAAATCACAACTCAAAAAAGATAGTTTAAAAAAATTGTTGCAATTGATATAAATTTAATAGGTATAAAAAATAAAACTGTACATTCTCTGATCATATTATTACCTTTTGTTAAAAAGAATTGAATAAATCAGCACATCTTTTCTACAATATTTCTTTTTAATTTGATATTTGATAGAGAGCGAGCGAGCGAGAGAGAGAGAGAGAGAGAGAGAGAGAGAGAGAGAGATGCTTTAAGCTATCTCACTCTTTAAAACCGAATGATAACTTCATAGAAATGTACAATTTATTCTTGTTACATCTATACAATTCAAGATGCTTTTTTTAAGGATTGTAAAAATAATAAACATTTGATCAGATTAAGAATAAT
>Ga0157364_1005270_pt1 | contig 13131 bp, 8 predicted proteins | sample AttsexASBM2_FD_111476 | JGI IMG/M metagenome (GOLD analysis project Ga0157364, IMG submission 111476) | Fungus gardens microbial communities from leaf cutter ant in Ribeirão Preto, State of São Paulo, Brazil - Atta sexdens ASBM2 | ecosystem: Host-associated > Fungi > Mycelium > Unclassified ... | reverse complement strand
TATCAAACGAAAGATATTTTTTTAAAAAATATATATACACACACACACACACACACACACACACACACACACACACACACACACACACACACATTGAAAGTATATTTTTAATGCGGTCACCATTCTAATTATCTCTAACTTATTTAATTGTAACAGATGCCATATAAATATGCGCCCTATTTTTCATAGCGATCAATGACGTCTAATATAATATTTTAAATGACATAAATAGTTTGACAATGTAAAATAAGAAAGACACAATTTAACTAGCCATGAGAAAATAGTCTTTTTATAATATTATTAATAATATTTTATTATATATTCATGATAATGTAATTTCTACTGTGATGTTTATGGAAAAAGAACTCACTGTGCAGACAATGTGTTAAAAGAATTAATATTCGATATTAAAGTATTCATCTATATGCGACCGATTACAGTGAATTTTCTAAATAATAATGTTATTGCAACAATATTATTGATATATGTATATGTATATTATTGTTATTTTACTAGGAGCATATTAACTTTATCACAAACGATTATATTGTTGTTAGTTTCTGAATTATATATTTCGATTATGAGTCTCAATTATTTTTATAACGTTATGTAAAGTAATGAAATATGCGATATATAAGAATTTCTATTGTATACATATATCCAATGATTTCATTTCGATGAAAATGGAATCGTATTCGATTTATTGACTCCACTGTCTGTTCCAGATCTATTCTTTTTAGTTGCATTTCTTGCATAATTTAGCTCTTCTTTTACAGCTAAACAGACCATTGACTCGGAATCGAGTCGAGTCAATAAATCAAATACGCTATAATACTGCAAGCATTATTATATATATGTATGTGCAAATGCCATAAGGCATAAATGTCTGCCAATACATTAGATATCACATATATGATTCTTATAAATTTTACGCACAGTAATTATATTGACCAACAGTTCGCAAATATAAAAAATAGAATGTATTATTTATCGATTATTCATTATTATGTGTCCAAAATAAAAATCATTGGGCACAATAGGAGATGTTTTATGTATAATGGATAGCAACTAAATTGTGTCGCCGAAAAATTTACTATAATATTATATTCAATCTTTTTTTTTTATTTTAAAAGTATATCTATATTATTATATTAAAAATGCGGATTTGTTTCTCAGAAAGATTATATATAAACTGTATAGGCAGGGTACTTTGGGGAGAGTCTCAGGCTTATTTAAGTAATTATTAAAGCACTACTGTGAGATATTTGCATATATTATTATATTTCTAAGAGATCTTGAAAGAAACTAATCGTTCCTTCTTTCAATACTTTATTGTTATATTATATAATAATTAAGAATATATATTTCGAGTTTATAATCGACCTCTTACATATATTTACAATATTTTAAATAAAAAAAAAATAAAGAAGAAAATTAAATATTATATTAACTTACTGTCGAATTGATTTTAATCAATTTTAATTTTTTTCCTGATATTTTTCTTCCAATCAAATACGATTATATTATACTACGTGCCTCAATAAAAACATAAAAAATAAAAAATATATAAATATATATAATATATTTATTGTTAGTGTTATAAAATATTATTTGGTCTGTAGCTTCAATTTTCCAAATATTGTAAATTGAATTTTTCTTTGCAAATTTAATCGATTATGCATTTGATTAATTTAGTACACAAAAAAAGTGTGAGACAAAATTCCGGATCGTTGATAATCCGTTTGACACCTTTTTGAAAGAATTGTATAAGGATCTTGTGATCTATATTTTATTATTATTTATTATTAATTATATATTGTCAGATAATATATTAGTATATTATTACTATACTATTATTATTATTAATATATTATATATTATTATATTATATAATATATTATATAATATTATTATATTATTAGATCTCTAATATCATGAAGATTATACGTGTCGTATTCTAATGCAATGAGGTGCTGTGTGGTGCTGTGATCGCTCCGGTGAGAGGCACACGCCGCACGCGGTCCCATCGTCCGTGTTTGATCAGTTCAATATATGTTTTTTTCCGGGTTCGATATTTTAAATTATAAGTTCATCGTACGTTTTTATTCGACGTCGAAGTTGTTGGACCGATTCTAGCATGAGATTTTAGCGCGACAATTAAAAACAGGGAGGCAGAAACTCGTCAACGAAATAATGGGCACGGTTCACGCTAAAGTACGTATTTATTATTAGAAATTACGGCATAACCTAAAATCTCATTGAGATTCTCAGAATGAGTAATCTCTAATAATATATCCAAATAGATAATTTTAATTTTCGCTCTAATTCCCACGATATCAATCGATGACAATTATAAATAATATATAAATTTACGTAACTTGTATAACTGGATTTTTATTAAAGAATATTATGTATACAGATGTAATGTAATGGAGAAATATATTTTTTTAGGAACCCAGTAATTCTTCAGGCTTGGGTCAATTACCTAAAGAGAATGCCTCCGCAAAGAAACACAATGATCCATCAAATGCAACGGATGACTTTGTATATCTACAATTTATGTGACAAAATAATTTAACCTTTTGGAACTGACAGTGAATCTATTAGATTTGCTCAATTATAAATCTTTATGTCTTAGAATTTTTAAATATTGACAAATTTGAATTATTCCTATTAAAATATATTTAATATTTATTCTTTTTTATATAAGTTATGTCATTTTAAAAATGAATTAACTTTTTAATTAATTAACATAAATTAAATGGATTTTATAGGTACTTAGAATTAATAATTGTTATAAATTTTAATATCAGCTCCAGAGGGTTAATTCATATTTATAATAGTCTGTCTAGTTCTCTTTTTGCTTTCAAAATTAATTAATTAAGATGCTATTATTTTTTTTGCAGCCATTTTCCAATAGCAAATCTCAGTTACATAGAGAAGAAGAAAATGTGCAAACGAAAAGCATTGTTCTACAGGCAGTACAGGTATGTCATTCAGAAGTTCAAAAGTCAAGTATCTTCATTTGTGGATTTTAAAAATTATTCTATATCATCTCCACCAGGCACGAGTTGACAAAATACATGTGGATGGACTTGTACGAACGAAGGACGACATTATTAAATCACAAGTGACGGACTTGTTCAAAGCGAAAAATTTCGAGGATGTTATTATACGCGCTTACAAAGTACGAGAGAAATTAGACGCCCTGGGATGCTTTAGAAATATCGGCATTTACATCGATACCAGTCAAGGACCCGACGCCACACCTGATGGTGTTGAAGTGGGTCTATATAATTAAACAATTTATTCGACAAAGAATAAGTAATTTTTTCAGATTTAAACGTAACGCAGTTTGTTGTTCGTATATGCTATATGCAAGTATGTGTTCATCTGTAATGTTCATGTCTGGATCGTGTTTATTGTGTAGGTCACTTTTAAAGTACGTGAAATGAGACGTTTAGTTGGTGGTATCAGCACAATGGTTGGGAATAACGAGGGATCCCTAATTATCGGCGCAAAAGCACCAAATCTATTTGGCAGAGCAGAACGTATCCAGATGGAATATTCTCACGGTAACAAAAGTTCGATCAACTTCAATGTATCCGCCATTAAACCATTTCCAGAGAGCTTATACAACGCAGTGTGAGTTGATATATCTCTCTCTACATCTATTTCTTGTTACATATATTATTAGAGTTGCATTACTGATTAAAATAACATTTTGCAGATTAACTAGTACTATATTCAACACAACGCACGATTTCCCATGGTCTGGTTTTAAGCAAAACGACAAGGGACTGCTGTTTGACATGGAATTTAACCAGACAGACACCTCTAAGCACAACTTACAATATGAAGCTGCATTTAGGAACATTAGTTGTTCGAAACAGGCGGCCTTTCATGTTCGAGAGCAATGCGGCCCGAATTTGAAATCTGCACTGAGGTACATCTGGACGATAGATAAAAGGGACTGTCCTTTATTCCCCGTTACTGGGAGCTTCTTGCGATTAACGACAGAAATGGCTGGCCTAGGTGGCGATATTGGTTTCTTGAGGAACGAACTCGCCATGCAAACTAATTGGTCACCACACGAGTACCTTGTAAGTACTTTCTATCTATTGTGAAACATTCCTTATTTCTAGTTTCTAGTATTCTGACAATTTCTATATGCATTGTAAAATATTTAATCACGAATTGTCTACCTTTGAATAGACATTCCAATTGGGTCTTCAGTCTGGACTGTTGAGTACAATCAGTAACGACATGAAAATAAGTATCGCCGATCATTTCTTCTTGGGAGGTCCACTGAATCTACGTGGATTCGACATGAGAGGATGCGGGCCTCGCTACGAAGGAAATTCTGTGGGTGGCGAGATGTATTGGGCAGCCGCCCTTCACATTTACACGCCGCTCCCATTTAGACCCGGTCGTAACAGTTTTGGGGATTTATTTAGATTGCACGGTTTTATCAATGGCGGCAATTTATCCAATTTCACATACGGTAAGCGAAGTAGTTTCGTAGATTACTGCTACATAGAAGTTTCTTATTAGAAATTGCATTTTTTATTTCTATATAATTGTCCTAAATGAAAATTGATATTTGATGTCTATATACAAAGCTAGTGAAAATTATATGATTAATTAATTATATTATTTATTCCTGAATAATTGTTTTTCCATTTTTACATCCACATCAATCTTAATATTATTTGTTTGCAAAGTATATTTCTTAATTTCGTTATATTTTATAATTCGAATAGAGTCGATTAACTCTATGAACTTGTTCAACATTTTCAGATAATCTATACAATGAAAACATGAAGATTTTCACGGAGAATGTTCGCTGTGCTATCGGCGGAGGCATCGCGATGAAGCTGGGGAACATTGCCCGCATAGAATTGAACTTAGTTACACCATTGTTGTTCCTGAGGAGCGACGTGCTCCAGCAATTTCAATTTGGTATTGGTGTTCAATACCTTTGAACTTTTTTCTATCCTTCGATAGTCTTGTATTATTATATTGGATATGTAAATGTAAAAAATAGAAAGATTATGTGTAAATTTATTTCTGTTTCTTGTCCGACACACGACAGAAAGTTGGAGTGTACAATATTTGCAATAAAGTCACAGAAAAAGAGAAATCGAACGCTATCTTAGTGAACGCGAAACCTGCTTCTCTACATTGTTAATTATTCGCGTCATTATCAATATTTATCGATGTAATTATTAGCATATATCAAAGAAAGAAAACCAGTGATTTGTTCTCCTAATAATATCCTTTAACAATACGAACATATTGTCTTTTGTTATGTTTCTTATAATAATAGTAAAGTCATTTGGTGTGAAAAATGCTATTTCATGTCGTCATATATTTAGAGAAAGAGTTAGATGATCATTACGCGAACTTGTAAAATTTCAATGCAGTATTATTTATGACAGCGTAATTATTATACGCTTTTATTATTGAAATTGTATCTTGACTTTTTATTGTGACGCTTGGACTACGACTTTACTATCACAAAGCCTGCCGATTTCCGTTCACGTGTTTTCTGACGCAATTATTTCACATGTTTCCATTGACTTGCACGACGTGATTTGCACACGTTCGGTAATATCGTTAGTCGAAATAACAATCATTGACAGTAATAATCATGCATGTGTGTAAAAGAGATGTATAAGTAATAAGAGATGGAGAAGGAGAAGGAGCTGGAAAGTTACTCACGACCTGAGTAACCTGATTATGGAGGAAAAAAGCGAAATCTATGCTAAATCGCTTCGACGCGAGATATCTCATAATCAAGCAGCGAATATCGAATATATACTTATGTTTATGTAATATCTGCATATATTTAGATATTTATTCGCTCGTTTATGTTACCTGTTTATTTTACTGATATACATAACGCAGTTTCGACAAGAATTTCGTCATGCGTACATACGTAATTCAGCTAATTGTTTTTAAATAAGAAATCTCGATGACACACCGATTATTTTTAGAATTTTTCAGCGCCAGATCAATGAATGAAATGTTCCTGATAAATCTATTAATTGATTTATGATGATATTTTCAGTCGTCACGCAGAATCTTATATCTAATAATAGTTTTTATGAGTTTCGTACATTTCGTTTTTTCATGCTTTCAAATCAGCGACAACTTGAAATGCAATCTTATTCAATACATCAATTAATTGTAATATATAACATCAATGTTACAATTTCACACTCAACAATATGTAAATGTAATGTAAACGTGTTGTGTACATAATAATTATATTATTGAGTGTGAAATTATAACATTGATGTAATATTACTATTACTTGCTATTTACCGAATTATTCCAATTTCCAACTTAATTTAAAAAAAACAAATTAATTTACAAGACGCTAACACTAGAAAATAACATGAGATTAGAATTAAATAGTAATCGGTTATTCAGAAATATAAATGAAAGTACAAAAATTCAAAATGTGTATAAAATTCTTAAATTATTTAATCGTACAATATCTCGATATAATCGACAATTTATTTATCCACAATTTGTATTTATCCTATGTTATGCATATCAACTATTTATTCGTTACATCTTTTCGTGCTTGTTCAATTTTGAAGCTGTGACCTGCGATGTTTTTCTCCTTAGCTCCTTTTCATGTTCTCTCAAATATCTTTTACTGAAAGTTTATTATTCCATTTAAAATGCAGGAATGTATAAAATTGAAACAGAAAAACTATTTATATACTAAGATATGACTAAATGAAGGACCATAAATTATAACCAATTATGACCTTTTTTCAGGTCGATTTTTTAACATCCAATAATCGAACGCACTACGTGTTGGGTCAAATTACATGCACATATATATATATATACACATATTGCACATTCACATACAATAATGCTACGTAGATAATGCAATGCTCCATTCTTCTTATCTAAATATAGCCTATCGCTAAAGTACATATATATATAAATGGAGAGTTAAAATTTTTTGTGCTACAAGTAAACAATGAAAAGAAAAAAACAAATACAAAACATCTTTTGCTGTTCTTTACTATTAGGATAACGATCGAATCTTTCTTTTGTTACTATTATTAGAATAATGTTTGATTCTTTCTTTATATGAATATTGCACGTTCCAAATAACACGTTTTCTTTTAATAATTTATTTTTTCAAATTATTTCTTCTTTGTTTCTCCTTTCTTTTACTAAAAATCGAAAGTCTTTATACTGAATATGTATAAAATGACCTGCCACATTCTAAAGAAATTTTCTTTTTTCTTTCTTCAATTATTTGATAGTTTCTCGTAGGGATTTATTTTTTAATTGCAAATTCTTTATTATAAATTATTATTCCTTCTTCATTCATCTTTTCTTTTTTTTTTTGTTAAAATCGAAAGTCCTTTATGCTGATTGTGAAAGACTAGATTTAGTGGCCTGCCTATTTGGACGTCCTGCGTGCTGATCTTTCATATTCAACATAAAAGACTTCCGACTTTAAACAAAAAAGAAAAGAAAAAGCAAAGAAAACAGAAATAATTTCAGATAAAGCATTTGTAGTTAAACAATTATAAGTTATTATTAAATAAATTATTATTAAAAATAATTTTTTTTTCTATCTTTCTGTATTTTCTTTTATTTCCTATCTGGAGTAGTTTTTGGGAATTAAAATCGATAGAAAAAAGAAAACGACACGCCGAACGTGCCGATATTTGGTAAATACACACACACACACACACACACACACACACATATTGACACATCCTAAAGATTTTTCTTGCTTTATTATCCCTTATTTCTATTTTATAATGATCTTTTACGATTATATACGGTTTCCCTAACTGAAGGTATTCATCAAATATCGGCACACGATATTGTTTTTTTTTTCTGTCAATTCTAATTCCCAAAAACTACAGATAACACATGGAAATAGAAGGAAATAGAAAGATAGAAAAGCAATTTACTTTTAATAATAATTTTAATAATAACTTATTTAATTACAATTCTTTATTAGAAATTATTCTTGTTTCCCTTTCTTTTTCTTTTCTCTTTTAAAAAAAAAAATATATATATATATATATATATATATCAAATAACATGTTAATAAATATCAAGAGAGAAAGGATATAAAAAGTCTTCTGATATGCTAAATCTTTTCCCCTTACTGACTTTTCACTTCTGTTATCTTGGACTCTCGGTGATTATTATGTATTTATTATAGATAAACCGCAAAAAAAGTGAGACGCCAATGCAGGAATGACAACTCGGATCTGCGATATTGTAATCCATGCTCACAATCCGTGCACAATGTACATTTATTTAAAATTGTGACGATCTGATTTGTAGTGAAATGATTTAACTCAAGTGACAACAAATGATAACATCCGTTCGTCATCTACTTTCGTTAGCGCCTAATCGTTAACTTATAGGTATTAGATAGTGATAGTTATTGCGTGTTTTTCGATATATTTCTAAACTTCTCGATGCTAAAAGTTTTAAACCAAATAAATAATTAAATAGTTAAATTATCTAAATTGCAAGTGTCACAAATTAATTAATTAACTGAGTTTCGAATTCCACATCGTTAAAACTTCAGAAAAACTTTTTCCTTTCTGTTTCGTTCAATTTCATTTATTCTCCGGGATTGCATTATTTGATTTATTTTAAATTATGAAATTCTAAGTTGTCCCTTTGAGCAAAGGTTCCATCAGAGTTCCTTGTTTTTCTATCACGTGTTTTATCATGCAACAAAAGATATGGTCAACGCAAAGTTGCAAACACTTTGAAATGTTTTTTTAATTGGTCAGTTTGTAAAATTGGTCTTCTAATTGGCCCATCAAACGCTTCAAAGCATTTGTAGTGAGACTTTGATCATAGCCAAAATATTCAGGTAGTCATACCTGCAATCAATAGAAAATTTTTTAAAACACACTATCAGTATCTCTACCAGTATCAAGAATTTGTGGTCAAAGTCTCGCTACAAATGCTTTGAAGCGTTTGATGGCTCAATTAGAAAAAAGAATTTTACAAACTGACTAATTAAAAAACGCTTCAAAAAACGCTTTTGCAATATCACGTTGACCACACTTTTTATCTCGACTTTTCTCCTGCGTAAAGGATGATCATTTCCATAGGCTCGTATCTAATAAATATGAGGCGCCGACGGGCGCCCTCGTAATCTCGTTTTTTCTTTTGTAAACAACTGCATTTTTCTTCAATCTCTTTTTTTCTCCAATCAATTTATCTCGTTCAATCAAAATAGAACGAACAGATAGAGAGGGAGACTGATATAAAAAAATTGTATTTTTCCCTTTAAAATAGCGATACTTTTATTTCTTTTTAAAATGAGAACCGAGATATTTAAGCCTATTCTACAATGTGCTTTTTGCTTCTTATTATTCTTTTTATTATTTTTTATATCTTGTTTTTTTACTTCTTATCCAGTTTTTTATTTTATGTCACCCGAGATAAAAATTAACGAACTTCGAAAGAAGCAAGAAATATAATTGTCGATAAAACATTGCAAAGGAGAAAAAAGCAAGATAGGAAACAAAGAGCGCATCGTAGAACAGGCTTTAGAAGATGTCATCCTAAATGGCATAAAGAGTTCAAAAAGAATTCAGCAGGGTAGGATAGTTCAGGTAGTACTATCCAGGGTTGAATAGTAACTAGTTAAAATATTAAAAGTTAAAAAGTTAATAACTTTTAACTTAACTTAATTAATTTTAAATGCATTAAATTTTACCTTAACTAAATTACTTTTAAACGTTAACTTTTTAACTTTTTTTTTAACAATTTGTTTATTTCTTTTAAATATCTTAGAAAAATAATAAAACATAATAAGACTAAGAGCGTATATTTGTAATCTATTCATATTTTAAGACATCTTAAGTAATTTCTTAAGATCCTAATACAGCCTTTTGATTGGTTTATGCGGTTATGCCACAAATCTTAAGTCGTAAGAAATTGACCAATTACAGTCAAATATTCTTCTCGCATTCGATTGTAATTGGTCAATTTCTTATGACTTAAAACTTATTAATCTGATCTTATTCTTCTCTATGCGCTGACTGTTTTTTTAAAGTTATATATAACTTTATATAGTTATGTCGTTATGTGTTATATACTCATATCACATATGAATAAAAAAATTAAAAATTTAATTTAATAATCTATATTGTAGTTATTTAATCTCATTTTAAGAAAAATTAAAACATTTTGATCTAAAAAATAATTTTTTTTTAAATTAACTTTTTTTTAACTTAAGTTAATTCAATATTGACTTAACTTACGTTAAGTTAATTTTTTATTCCTTCTTTTACTTTTAACTTATACTTCTTAAACTTTTAACTTAAATAACTTCATTAATTTTGTAAAGCCATTAACTTTAACTTTATTCAGTTAAAAAAAAACATTAACTTACCCAACCCTGGAATTCAGTGATATGTCATCATTCTGAAAGAATTCTTATTGCATCTGAAAATGAATTCAAAATTGATGGCATATTACAGAATTCTTTTTAAACTCTTTTGAACTCTGCTATCTGGGATTAGAATGGGATATTTTTTATATATATGAGTCGAATAAAAAGAAGTTGTGTTTTTTCTTTTGAAACTGCGGAATTTTATTCAAAACATTTTTTCTAAGATAAAAGTAAATGAAAATCTGGGATATGAAATGATAGTATATGATGAAAATAAAAGGGGCGCAGATGTACCCTCTCATTATACGCGCCTGAGGCGGAGGTCTCCGCGTCTACTCACTGCGCATGCGCGCCTCTCCATGTCATCCAGCTGGAAACGATACATGAATACATCACGAATCACGATACTCTCTCATTTTGTAGTTGAAGATGGCCGCTTAAAGTATCTCGTAAACATGTGTTCTCTAAAGATGTACCCGTCTGAGATAGACAACCTCGCCTCTGCGAAATCGACAGGAATTGACACTGCAATCGGTATAGATTATTTAGGGTGTAGAACAAGATCCGCTTTGTCCACGTACGATTGCAATTGGGTGGAAAATCCGAAAGGCCACTACATCGCCTGCGAGGACTCTTCTATATCACGTAAGTCAAGAGAGTGTACGTGACATGCGACGCGTACGCCACGCAATGCATGCACGTGTATGCGTGTGTGTGCATGGATGACTGTATCTCAATGACTGATTCTACGTCATATAAAATCTATACGCGCTAAATAATGCGATTACGATGAATGCCCGAAACGTGCTTGCCGAAATGTGCGTCGTCATAATGCATATTACGATGCATCATGTTTCCCATGGCACAGTATTTTTCCATTATTGTTGAGATCCACGATACATGTCAGTAATACAGATATGCTAAAAAATATCGGATGATATTCCGGCCAATGTCTCGTAAATACTTAATACCAACACTTTGTCAATTGTTCTAACGATTTTGTAATCGGCTGAAGATAAGGAGGATCGTTTTAGATAAGAATTTTTTTTACAAGAATTGAGCCTCAGAAATCAAATAAATGCTTTTTGACTTTTCGTTGATAAGATCTTTTATTAATTGGAATTTAGAAGATTGTTGAAAGTAGAGCAAGTTAGAAAAAATAATTAATGATTGTAGAGAAAAAGATCTATTTTGGGATTAAAGAATATATGTATGATATATTAATGAGATCCTAAAGTCCTCTGTTTTACCGACTCAATAGGACTTACATACATTTGATTTACATGTCATTGACACTTACTATATACTATTACATCGATATCTCAGGCATAAATATGTATACATTTTCCAACTAATCTTTTATATTAGATATCTAAACCTAATTCTAAGAATTCAATATTGTTCATGTAATCCGTAGTCTAAACTGAGATTTTTATATTCTAGATCACAGTAGAGCAAAGCATCAGCTAAGCTGTTTTGGTGTTGGCCAAACCATATGTCGGATAGAATCTATTAAGTATGGCGATTATGAGCAAAGCAGCATCATACGATTGTCTGTTAGACAGTAAGAAGCTTGATAGCTTAGATAACATGAATATTTCAGATTCCATTCAAGTCACCAAACAGATTAATAGCTCAACAATGTCGAGCTCACCCAAAAGTACACGTAGGAAAAGAAAACCGAAGGCGCGCAAAAAGAAGAGAACTAAAGGGAAATACATGACCAAAGTACGTTGTATAGCAAATTCTTTGAATTACAATTATTGCGAAGATAGCAATAATAAAATGCCTGATGCAGAAGAAAATTCGATTCGATCGCTAACAGTATCGGAAAGCTCCATCGATCTTGAAGATTGCATTGTTGTTGGAGGCGACGAATTGTATGAAACATGTAATAAACAAAGAACGAAAACATCCTCTCCTATTGAAACACATTATACACCTATTTTCAATTCTTCAATGAGGAACAACGATAATTCTTGCAAGGATTCCAACAGCGATGCTTCCATTCGTTTGCGATCATTATCAGAAAGTTCCACCAATTCTGAAGACAGTAATTATGTTTCTATAACTTTAGACGAGGAAGAAGCAACGGAAAGGCCGAGAAAGCATTACGATTGTTTAACGAAGATAAACGATGAACGCCGCAAGGATTATAACAGACAAATGCAGAAGAATTTGTTTCAACACCGCCGATTGCCGTCAGACAGTTCTGAATGTTCTGATGACTTTATTAGTTTCGAAAATACGGATTCTAATAATTCCGAAAATACTTATACTTCTACCGGTTCCTTTGCTACTGAAGAAGTCGATGGCTGTGTTGAGACGAACTTACTTGTCGATGGAGACAACCAGCTAGATGACTCGATCATCTTTGCTGATAGCTTTGAAGATAGTGAAGAATTAAAAAATACGCAAACAAAGAAGGTATTTAAGAGCTCTCAATACTTAGGCATCTTATATGGTTTCAGAAATGATAAAATAGGAAAATTTATTGTAAATATAGTATATTAAAATTAAAATTAAAAATCTTTAAAGGCTCAGCGAACTAATAAATTCAATAAAATTCATATAAAGGCTAAATAAGCCAAGCACGTGCAAAAAAGAATATACACACATATATATATATATATATATATATATATATATATATATATATATATATATATAAATTTGAATACTTTTGTATGCTATGCTATGCATTAAAAATT
>Ga0157364_1005269_pt1 | contig 13133 bp, 6 predicted proteins | sample AttsexASBM2_FD_111476 | JGI IMG/M metagenome (GOLD analysis project Ga0157364, IMG submission 111476) | Fungus gardens microbial communities from leaf cutter ant in Ribeirão Preto, State of São Paulo, Brazil - Atta sexdens ASBM2 | ecosystem: Host-associated > Fungi > Mycelium > Unclassified ... | reverse complement strand
ATGTTTAGAAAATATAAAATATATATCTCTATAGTTATATATATATATATATTATAAAAAAAAATATATATATATATATATATATATATATATATATATATATATATATATATCTAATACATACTGTCCAAATTCCATAGAAGCGCTCTTTGTCATAGCTACAACTCCAGCTTTGGACGCACTATAGTTACTTTGTCCAATATTTCCATTTTTACCGACAATTGAACTGATATTGATAATCGAGGAATCTTTGGTTGCATTTGCTTCTATCATTGCTTTGACTGCAGTTTGCATAACTAGAAAAGTACCTTTTAAATTGACATTGATTACATCATCAAAATTATTGTCACTGAGTTTGATTAAAAAGTTATCTCGTGTTATGCCCGCTGAATTAACAATGACAGTAGGTGGTCTTGAAAATTGCTCCAAGACATGTTTAAATGCTGTCTCCACACTGTTCCGATCAGTGACTTGAACACCCAATGCAGTATGTCCAGCACCTACAATAAAATATTAATAAATATTAAAATGATTAATGTAACAAATAATTATAGAATAAAACAGAATTGTTAAGTTAAAAATAAAATAGATATAATTTAAGGTAATTTTGTAAATACAAAGATATAATAATTCTGTATATCGGTTTCAATCTCAAATTAAAAAAAAATTAATAGGATCACATAGACCTTCCAAAGTGGCTATAGTTTCAGTAGCAGTTTTGATATTTTGATCGGTTGCGACAACGATAGCGCCTTCTCGGGCAAAAACTCGACATACCTCTCTTCCAATACCACTTCCAGCACCTGTAACATAATTGAAAAAGTCAAAATTATATAATTTCAAGATTATATTTATATGAATATTTCACATATTATTTACCTGACATGAACTTTTTTCACATAAATATAAGGAAAGAATAATGAAATTGTGAAATATTAACATTAAATTTTGGTACTATTATTATTATTATTACTAAAAGATATTTAAGATATTTAATGTTAAAAATTAAAAAAAAAATTGCTGTAAGAAAATTGCAATTTCACATATTTATAAATTTCACATATTTATAAATATAAGTATAAATATAAGTAATATTTTTATATGATCTTTTTAATTATTAAAACAAATAATTGATTTTATATTTCTGTAGTAATGTTTAAAATTTCAGAAATAAAAAATCTATATACTATTTCACAAATGTTTCGTAGTATATTGTGTTTATTATACGCAATACACTGTGTATCGATACACTGTGTATCGATCGAGCAATGTGAAGAGAAAACTTCGTTTCACGTGAAAAGTTGAAAAACTATGTAGAATCGTATACGTACAGTTATACTTCATCTTAATAAAAATTTTTCATGTAAAACAAAAGGTCCACTTTATTATAAAATATCTTTTTATTGCATAGAGACATCAATTATGTTAAAATTACATATTATTACATTTCACGCATTATTTTATAACGTAGGTTTAACGCATGCTCTATCTTTTGTTTTTCATCGGTATAACAGATTTCCTAACCTTTAAATACGTCTCTCCTTATTAGTTATTTAGTCGCTTAATTATATTAATTTTAAATAGAGTAGCGAGTGATATTTGTTTTTTAAATCTTTGTTTCTATACACAAAAAGATATTAAATGAATATATACTCTCATCTAAATATGATATTGAAATCATTGTATCTTTTTAAACATGATTCAATGTTATCAACATGTAAATGCTGAAGCCTGAAAAATATATCAAATCTGCTGAGTTGTTAAATGCTAACAATTAACTCGATATTTACGATACAATTTATGGTATAATTAAAATATTATATAAACAAAATGATTACAGAAAAAATGATAGAATATTTAAAATTAATTTTGTTAATTTAATTGAGTTATGAATTTATTAATTTGTTAATCTAATCGAGTTATGAGCTAATATTAAAAATTAAGTTTTAATAAAGTATAAAAAAGTAATTTTAATTAAGTTATAAGCAGCTTTAATATAAAAAAAAATGCACAAACCGGTAACAAATGCCAGTTTTCCAGCTACGAGCTTCGACATTTCGTAAGTATAATTGGAAGGTCTCGTATAAACAAGATGCTAATCAACACTGAGTATTATTTAATCTTTGTTGTAAAATGGCCTCCGCTCCTTCCTCGGAGCCGATTCAGCATTATTTAGACCCGATTGTTCCATCTTTTGGTAAATTTTATCTGTTGAATAAATAGCAAGATTATCCAATCACAGATTGTCAGATATTTATCTAACAGGTAAAATTTATCAAAAGATGGAACAATCGGCCCTTAAAATCGCAAAGATATTTAAAGCTGAATACATATCGAATAATTAGCAGATATTAGGATACATATTTTATTTGTAAATATAAGCCATTTAATTCTTGAATTCTTTTATTCCATTCGGGTATCAGCACTCCATCAGATTCAATATTCATTGCATATAATAATCGAATTTATGCGATATTTGCAATAAATAATAACGTTCGAACTTCTGTGTTCTGTAAATTCGTTCGATGTTCACATTGCAGTCTTGCCACGTTAAGATCTTTTTTTAAGCCTTGTGTCTACAATGTTAGAAATCAGTCTGAAATCTTATAAAGGAAGAGTTGACCAATCGCATTGGTCATGTGATTGAATTGTTCAAATGTGATTTGTTAATTTTATCCGAGATCTCGGATCGATTTCTTGTGGGCACAATTAAGCTTTACAGGGGCACCAAGGAGCACGTCTGAAATTCTACATAGAAATTCTACTATATTTTATATTATATATAAAAATATTTTAATAATTACATTAATAAAGAATTTGTTATTAAAACTTTAACGCATATATTTTAACGCATATATTTTTAAAAGAATAATAATATAATAATTGATAATCTAAATTTGTAATTTGTAGGAATTGACCAATTATAGTTGATTATTCCTCTTTTATTTGTCTGTGATTGGTTAATTTTTACAGATTATGACAATATAAATGATATATTCAGAATAATAACACGAAAATAATTCACCTTGTTAATTCGAAGTCGAGGTACAAAAATAAATAATAATCTGTCGGCAAAATTATAGTGGAAGAAACCAATAGCAGCGAGCATTTATTTAATTGTTGAGAACGCGTCAATTGAATACCTATCGTATCGTCGTACATCGAATATTTGCGCACTGTGTAGTGTGAATGCATCATTACAGCTTTACGCATGCGTCGTATATTGAGTATATTGGAGCATACTGGAGTATACCGTTGTTCTGTGATTCTGAGGAGTTTATTAGAATTTATTCTTCATTCTTCCAAATTCTCCCAAATATTGAAATAATATCTATAAAATGAAAGAATTTTGGTAAGAACATGATATTTTGCTTTATATGCTTCGATTATAAAAATTGAATAACAGAAATCAAATTAGGAAATCTGATTAAAAATATATTTGGTTTTACTCTCATATCTTATATTTTGATGAAAATATGCTTAACCGTTAACGTTTTGTGTGTAGAATAAGAAAAAAGTCAAAATCGTAAAAATTGTAATGCATTAAATATAATATCCTATTTAGGTTAGGAAATCTCACAAATATAGACGAGTACCACAGAATGAATGTATATAACACTATGGTTGCTTTTCTTTTAGAAGACAATCTACACTAACGTTCTATCATTCTATTCAATGAAATAACAAATATAAAACAATATTTATATCAACTGTTTCCTAAAAGGAAAGTAGCCTATATGTCATTACAGTAAAATACCAATTTCCTGCAGAAACATCCCTTTAATTAACGTGTGTATCTATTTTTGTTTTTTAAATTCTGTTATGTGCATAAAAAACTATTGAGCATATTTTTATAAAATCTGAGATAAGATTAAATTAGATATTTACTTCGAAAATTTTGCTAAAATTTCATAACATAAATTTACTGGAACAATATGACTTTAAGGTATATATAAAATTTTTCTGTTATATAATAGTTCTACAATAGAATCAAGAAGACATTTATATTTAATATCAACCAAAAATTCAAATGGTTCAATAAGTTGCCCCTAAACTGAATTGTTGAACATTATAAAATATCCATTGGAATGATGTAGACTAAGCTGTACGTAGAATTTTAAATCTGTAAGTATGAATTTTGGATCCATGTAAATAAAAAAAATCAGAGTATGCATTTTTGTATTCATGTTTTAGGGAAAAAGAAAATATCTGAGCTACATCTACTAAAAAATTGAGATCAGCAACTGAATGATAATGAGATAAATTATCATTGTTATTTGTCTCTATCTGTAACAATTAATTTATTTTTTTTGGACACTAATCCATTTCGATATTGAACAAGAAATAGAAATTTGCAAAATTTCTTATGGTAAAAAATTAATTGTTTTTTATTTAGCTGAATATTATCTATTTTTAAAAGAAAATATATAGAATTGGAATGTAATATGTTACTTATTATTCTTACTTTTTTTAATATAATGAATTGATGTTTTTTATTAATAATGGCATCATAGTATATTTTTTAAGTAACGATAAGGAAATATAATCATTTTTTTTTTATCTTGAAAGGTATATGTGTAGAATGTGCACACACACACACACACACACACACACACACACACACACACACACACACACACACACACACACCCACACACATATATATACACAAGTTTTAAAAGAAAAAAGTGGTATAATTTAACCATGATATGATTAATCATACTATAGATCTTGTGTTAGCGACATAGACGATCAAATGCCTTTCTAAAAAAAAGATAAAAATTCGATGAAAAAGTAATTCAATATTTTTTGAATAATAAAATCAATGAATCAACTAATTATGTCATTTTCAAAAATTGAATATCTTTTTCAGATAGATTTTTAATAATAAAAATCAAATGATCTATTTGTCTAAATACCGGAATAATGGAATTGTACTTTATTTGATTGGATTGGATCCAATATAACTTAAATTTGCTTTCTGATTGAGGAAACCAAAATTGAAACTGCTTTATCAAAAGGTAGGAAGCTTTACATGTTGAAATTAATTAACAGGTCAATTAGAAATTAATCCATTGTGACTCATCCATTAGAAGTGATCCTTAAATTACCATTCAAATTATGTATCTTTTTTTTTGTTTTAGGGTAAGACTGAGCAAGTGCTGATGCTTGTTTTCTGACATCTTTGGAAGCATTCTTTTAATAAGTACCAGCAAAAGTTCTGCGACTATTGCGAAAAAGAAAATTGAAACATTTTCCAAATTCCTGTCTTTTGATTATTTGAATTAATTCACTCTCCAAAAGATTTTCAATATTATGCAGCGCGTTAATTCGATTTCTTTCGAATTCGGTTCATAAAGGAGACAATTTAAAATTTCTTTTCGAATGTTATCGGATTACTTATGACGTCACTTGGGTCATTTGTATATTATAACGAGGTCATCAAATGCATTTCGAAAAACTCGAGATTTTTAAAAATATTTTACTAATTTTTAATAAAAAATTAGAAATATATAAAAGTTACTAATCAGCGTAATGAATATAAGAATAGTTATTCGCAAAATATAATTACTGTAGTAAAAATTCGTAAAAATTATGAGATTGTCATATATATATGTATATATATATATATATATATATATATATATATATATATATATATATATATATATATATGTTACATATAAACGTGTATATATTAGAAAGTATTGATTTTGCCCAGGTATGCTGTCCCTGGTTCTTGAACGTTCTCCAATTGTCAGCCCTGTATACGTGACGGGGCGGGAGGCCTTACGTAGGTTGCCCAGCCAATAAGAGATCGACTTTCCGTTGTCACGGTGATAGTGCCGTAAGCTTCTGACGTCAAAGCGTACTTATAGTGACGTCAGAGAACGCGCTACGTGAACGGGCAAGTGTGTTTACAGAAAAATTGAACTTGAACCTGCTCATGAACTTGAATTTGTAGTGCAATTTAGTGCTGAGATTGTTGCTAATCGAATGAATGATCGAATAATCGGCACTGGCAACGTAATACTGCCTTGTCTCTTTCAAGTGTGGCCGATATTCGAAAGTCATGAAACGATGTGACGACGTAACGAGGTCTAAATTTAAATGCTTCATCGAGCGGATACGCGTCAAGATTCGCAGCGAAGTGTTATACCTGCGAAGGAACAATAGTCGAGGCTGTGCCGAGAACTAATCGTAGAATACGTGAATTTTTAAGCGTTTTGCTAGGCACAGTCCGGAATTACTTAAACTTTGCAGTACGAATGGAGCCATGTATTATCCGATCGATCGGGATGGTTAATATTCGCAATCGGAAATTTTCACGATTCTGGCGATTTTCGAGTGATTATTTCGTTTTCGCTAATTCTCGGTGTGTTAATCGCAATATTTTCAACAACGGTGGTGAAAAGGGACGAAAAGGAGAGGGTGGAAAGAAAGGGCAATGGGAAGAGGGAGAAGTATGGGCACGTGAAGAGGTCAAGGTGACAGGAGGGGGAATCATTGCGAAGGTCACGAACAGCACCGGCGCACCACTGACCTTTAAAAGCTGCGTATCGTTTGTTCCTGCTACAGTTCGGTTTTGGAGCTTTTAGAAATCAGACTGAGCTTATACATCACACGCGCGCGATTCACTCAACGCATGACTGTCAAGAATAAAAGATTACATCGCTGACAAATTTTCAGCGAAAAATAAGAGGTAAGAAAATAAATGAAAGATATAAAAAAAATGTATGTTTTATTTTATTTATGTTATTTTATTTATATATTTTATATATAAATAAAATAATATAGAGAGAGATGAGAGAAAAAGAAGAAATAGAAAAAAATTGTGATGGTTGCAAAAGATAATAGTCAAACTTATAGATAATAGGTATTGTGATTAACAAGAAAATATAATATATTGCATATTGTTATATGCTTGCAGGAAGCATTGATACGACACGTATTCAAGGTACAACAAGAAATATAACGAAGAAGAGTGACGTATGCGTGAGAAGACAACAACTGTATAGCGAAGAGCAAGTACGAGCAAACAATAACAAAAGAAAAAAAGGAAATTAAAAAATTAGTATATAGAGGAACAGTGAGCAAAATAGAGCGATTTAGAGCTCTCTTGAGAGGAGTGTGTAGGTGTTTCCAAGATAATGACAATGAAGATAAACAGCCCTTTTCAAATGAAAAAATACAACGGAAAGTTACGATTTGTGAACCTCCTAGGAAGTTTCGACGGCGTATGTCAAGAAAGACTTGGTATGCTAAGCAGCTTAAGATGGCTTATAAGAGGAGAATGCAGATGATCGAGTCTGATGAACTCTATAACAGTTTAGAAATTGAAGAACCGACAGTACCATTGACAGCAGCAAATATGATGATAGAGCCTGATAAGTTTGACAATCTAGAGATAGCAATCCCGTCAACATCAACAACAAACTATCCACTATCACGATCCACGATGTTACACAGAGAGCTTCAGGATGCTGTCCAAAATGAAGATAGAATGAATGAGTGCAATGGATATGATGACAGTCAACAAATTGTAGAATCAGTTCCATCAACATCAACTGCAATCCATTCGGATTCGTATCAATCCCTCATTCAAGAAAAAAAGTCATTGAAATTTGAAATAGATAACATAGGAAAAGTTATGACATGTTGTAAAACTGCTGTTAATCGCTGGCTATCTGTTTTAGATGAAGAATTTCCTGAGAAAGAGTATTTACAAGAATATGAGGAAGGAGCTGATAAACTACATGAATTACAATGTATAGAAATAGAACTTGAAAATAAACAGGAAAAAATAGAGGAATTGGAGAAATTAAGAAAAAAAGCTGAAGAAGCTAAGAAGAAGAAAAAGATATCTATATTAATGATACACCTCCCAAATAGTCAATATACCACTATAGAGGTAAAGGAAGGACTTACTTTAAGGAATGCAGTATCAAAAGCTATGGAACGTCGGCAATTGATTTTGGATGACTGTGCAGCTTATATTAAGCAACGTATGACATATTTTATTTCTTGGGATACAGACATATCAACTTTGCCATGTAAGGAAGTGTTTGTGGAGTATCTGGAAACATTTCCTGTTCCAGTTTTTTGGACTCATAATTTTGCGGGTACCAAAGTTTTGTTAGGTTATTGTTATGTTTGTGGAAAGAGTGTTCTTTATGGATTTATCTGCAAAGCATGTAATAGAAAATTTCATACAAAATGTGTAAGTTATGCGTCTTTACTCTGTGAACATATACGAAGACGAACAGCTTATTATGAAAGATTATTGGCTAATAATCCAGCTACAGGAATTATTCAAATTCCACCAGTACCTGTACCGAGTATTAGTTCAAGGAGACGAATTAAAAAACCTGCTCAGGACACTGAACCAACCACAATTGATAAGACCACTCAAGTCACTACAAGAACAAAATTTTTGCGATATCCTAGAAGAAACAAAAGACATCAAAAATCAAAGGACCAAGATGATTCATGTGCTGATGATACAGAATCTGAAGATAGTATTTTCAGTCAAGATTCAATAAGAGATTTTAAAATTGTAGCGGAAGAAATCACGTATGAAGACGATGATGAAAAGGGAAAGGGAACTTACGGAACTGTGTATAAAGCTGATTGGTATGGACCTGTGGCCGTGAAAAGACTTAATATTGAAGTTCCTACAGAACTAGAAATAGAAATGTTTAAAAATGAAGTGAACGTTTTACGTAAAATTCGGCATATGCATGTGTTATCATTTATGGCTTGTATTGTTAAACCTTATTTAGCAATTATTACGCAATGGTGTGAAGGAAACTCTTTATATCATCGTCTGCATGTCGCAGAGGACGAATTAGAAATGATTACAATTGTGATAATTCTTAAACAAATTTCAGAGGGCATGGATTATTTACATGCCCGAAATATTCATCATCGAGATTTAAAAAGTAAGAATATTTTTTTTCATAATGGACTTCACGTGAAGATTGGTGACTTTGGTCTTGCAGTAATGAAGAGTCGACAACCGAGAAATAATAGAAGAGATGAATTGGACGAAAAGGACGAAAGGGATGAAAGGGACGAAAATGATGAAAATGATGAAAAGGATGAAGAGATTGAAAAGGGTAAAAAGAATAAAAAGGTAGGCACTGATGACAAGATTAAAAAGACTAAAAGAACTACTACAAAAACTAAAAAAGAGTTAGAAGAAGAGCTAGAGAACCAGCTAGCTGGTTCCGTTCGTTGGATGGCTCCGGAAGTTTTAAGGTTTAAAGAAGACTATCCATATAGTTTTCAATCTGACGTATATGCATTTGGTATAGTAATGTATGAATTATTTGCTCGTGATTTACCGTATGGTTATAAAACCGATAAACTGTTTATTTTATATAATGTAGGACGTGGCGGTTTAAAACCCGACGAAAAAAAAATACGTTCTGATACACCTAAAAAACTCGTAAAACTTTACAATCAATGCATTGAGTTTGAGAAAGAGAAGCGACCATTGTTTCCCTATATTTTAAGGCAAGTGTACCATGTTTTCAAGGCTACACCGAAAATAAGAAGAACGACTTCTTTACCATTAAAGACTGACGTGTTAGCAGATACCTATATTGAACGAGCTGACGATGTTCAAGACTTTCTCACATCTGACGCTGATGATTATGATGACGAAAAAGCTGATATCGACGCTAACATTAATGCAAATGTAAGCGTTAGCAATAGTGCTAGTGTTGTAGATGTTTTTGCTGACTTTTAAAATTGATAACAGATAGTGAACTAGCTAAAATTGGAACAAGAATAGCTTCCTTAAATAACGTATTTACAATGGAGAATAAAGATATAGAGTTCAGCAATGAGTAGTAACTGCACATGCATCAAGCTTTTCTCTCTGTAAATCTCGTTCTCTCCAGCGATTGGTCACGTAGTCGGCCGCCAGGGAAAAGTGAGATGTTCATCGCAGGCGCAGTTTGAACTCTGTATCAGAAAAGGACAGCATTTTTGCTCCAATTGTCACAAATCCTGCTGCGCTTTTTCCTTCAGCGATTGGCCAAGCAGTTGGTAGAAGAAAGGGAGAAGTCTAGTGCAGTTCAATCTCACTATCTCAGAGTTAGAAAGAGAAGGTAAGCCTATCATAGATTTCTTTCTCTTTCTAAAGTAAGTAAAGCACATGTGATCGAATGCGCAGTTTGTTCTTATTACAGGTCTAGCAACGTATAAGTTTGTTATTCTATTTTTTTTTAGAAGTTTAAAGAAAAAAATCTTTGTAAAAAATGATATATTGTATATATATGTGTATATGTGATGTAACGTATATTGATTTTGTATAAGCTTTACGAATAGGGATCTGGACCGAACTGCGTCTTAAACCAATTACCATTAATAAGATCCAATCAACATAATAAGAAACAAATACGTATGATAAGTGTTATAACTCTTATTACACAGGATGCGGAAACGCTTGTCGTGCGGCAGGATCGAAATGATTTTTTACATCTTCTTTGTTTTATCTCAATTATATGCTCATTTTGATTCTTCTTTTATATTTTAAGGTGCTGTAATATGTATTCATTGTCAAGCAGAACAGTTTGATCTGAATATGATAGTACAACGATTAGTTTTTAGCTGTTACTCTGTTCTGCTTTTCAAATATAATATGGCCTAAGATAATTGTATTCAACATGAATAGCAAGCATATTAGAATATATGTATTAAACAAGGTGATTAATTATACAAATTTCGAAAAAGTTTTTAATAAAATGTTTATCATAAACTTTGCGTCTCTAAAAAATTTAACTAATTAAATCACCGTTTTAAACTTAAGTTTTAAAATTTTAAGTTTATTATTTAAATATGACATCGAGACAAAAGGTAGACATTAAATATATGTGTACAGACTTTTATAATGTGTCAATCTATGTTTAATTGTTAAATCATATTTTAAACAAAATGTGGATTCTTTTCTGTATTACAATGGCATTCAAATCTTTACGATGCAAATATTTTTAGTGCTGTTATAATACGCGAAATAACATGAATTTGGAATCGGTCTAGAGAGAATATTACTGTCAGTTGACATCGGAAAATTGTCATTATGTCATATTTTAAATCCCTCTCATTCCATTAGAAAAATATAAAAATATTTAAAAAAAATTAAAAAAATATATTTTTATATATATATGTATATACGCGTAAAAAAAAGTGAGAAATATTTATTTATGTACGTGTATACAAGAAAAATATATCTAAGAAAAAACGGAGTAAGATGGACCATGGACGGAGTAAAATGATTCAGTTGCTAGATCTCGCGTTTTAATAGCTTTTTTTTTCTTAGAAAGTTACCTTACCTTCTCTTATTTATGTACATGTATGTATGTATGTATCTATGTATGTATGTATGTATACACATATATGTAAGGAAAAAATAAAATATTCGGTATCATTTTTATAATTAATGTGAAATCATTTCTCTACACTGATATATGTAAGAAAAAAATAAAATTTATTATTCTGTATTATATATTTATGTATAATAAATGCGTAATTATTTCTTTATACCAATTCTATCCTGAACAATCCTTACGTCTCACCTAATTTCTTTCATAGGACAGAAATTTAATTATTCAAAATACACGCGCTAAGTATATCCACATGTTATCGATTTGCATATAAGATCATTAATGTCTTAACACATGAATGTATGTGTCTATAAAAATACATACGTACATACATACATACAAATGGGAATGCATATATATTTCGATGCATAAATTCATGTGTCAAAACATTAATAATCCAAAGAACAACATCAATAAACACAAGGAGTTTATACTTAAAGAGATGTACTTATCACCAAATCGTACTTAATAGTGTATATAATAGAAAACGTGCATGTGTTTTTTTTTTTTTTAAAGATGTTTTAGCTATAATATCAACTAAAAATATCAGCCAAAAATTAATTAAAAAGTCAATATCAATAACTAATATGAGCAAAAAAATTTTGTTATAAATATGCCTTGAAATCAACTGCAAAAAAAAAATGAAACTGATAATTTGCTTATAATGGCTTTATGCAGCGAAATGATCTTATTTTATTACATTTTTAAATAACTTTTAAATGATTAAGTGAACCCAAATGAATTTTTGCACTATACAATAAACTTGTTTATTAGTTTTGTTAATATGTATATAAAAATTTTGATTTAATTCGTAATGCTACGACCTCATCAAATTTGCAAATTACTATCCATACAGCACAGAATTTGTAACAATATCGCTGCAAAATCTGCAATATTGCAATGTTCCAACAGTGTTACTGCAACATTGCATGTTACAGCAATATTGCAGATTTTGCAGCGATATTGTGCAATTTTGTGCAACTTTATGCTGTAGGTAATACAAAAAATGCGATTTTATATGAATATCAAATCTAACAAAACAAATAAATCATTTTTTAAAGAATTGTGCTCAAAATACAGATATAATAATAGAGTAATTCAAATTTTTATACTTTTGATAATGTTTTTTTGAGATGTGACACATCTTTAACGTTATGAGACAAAACACCCAATATATAGTTTTTTTGAAATTTTGTTATTAATATTTATTAATTTAATGATTATATAACAATATAGTATTTTCATAGGCCTCGATTTCATAACAGGTATAACTTTAGCATCAACAATATTTATGAGTTTATCATCGAAATTACACATGGGATCTCGAGGCTTTCTGTAAATTACATAACTTATTACCCTTGTCGTCCATGTATTGATTTTTGTTACCATTTTTCTCTTCCCTTACATTGTAGAAGAATGAAGTTCAGATCAGTTCAAACACAACTATTTTCGTACCATGAAATGCACAGGATTATATGAGTTTTTTTCTTATTTTTTACTCTAACGAGTAAGTTAAAATTAATGATTATAAAATTAAGTTAGTTGAAAGTTAATAAACAAAAGTTAACTCAGTTTAAAGTTGAATTAAAGTTAACTTAAGTTAAAAGTTAATTTTTTAAATTATTATTAAATTAAATTAAAATAATTATAATTATGTAAATAATTATTATAAATAATTATTAAATTTTAATGGGAGTATAATTTCAAAAATTTTATCATTTATAATTTAGGTTTTTTTTT
>Ga0157364_1005268_pt1 | contig 13134 bp, 6 predicted proteins | sample AttsexASBM2_FD_111476 | JGI IMG/M metagenome (GOLD analysis project Ga0157364, IMG submission 111476) | Fungus gardens microbial communities from leaf cutter ant in Ribeirão Preto, State of São Paulo, Brazil - Atta sexdens ASBM2 | ecosystem: Host-associated > Fungi > Mycelium > Unclassified ... | reverse complement strand
TAAATAATATATTTTTATTTAGGTTTAATATTGAGGATGGCAGTAAATTATCAATGGTTCTGTAAGAATTAAGGCGAATATTGACATTATTGATATTCTGTCGCATTGCACGAGTAGTTCCATCGGTTAAGGATTAAACGTGAAGGAACTAAACGTGACCTCCGAGGAGTCGCATCGAATCGATGTCGATTCGTCGGACGAATTTTCCTATGAACGGTGCCATTCGACTCAAGGATAAGAAATAAAATATTCAACATAATATTCTCGATGTAATGGAAGAGGATTGTTTTCCTTATTTTTCACTTTCGCAATATCTAGCATCATCGTGTCAGTGAAAATGTCACATCGTTTTTCTTAAAAATGCAAGAACCTTGAATATCGGCTGACGTATGATGGCTAGGCTCTCGATCTGAACCCAGCAATTGGTAACCAAGGTCCGGAGCCATCGTATCTCCTGAGACTGGAAGTTAGCGACTTCGAATGTTCGACTGGCGCGAAACTTGTCGCAAGCGAAACGTTAAAGAGCCGAGCTCCGTCTCTTGCCTTTCAAGTCCTTCGCTCCGGACGCGAGACGAACTGCCTTCCGTTTCCTCCCCATTCCCTTTCCATCCATCCTTCTCGAGAAACTCTCTCGGAACCGTAATGGTCCTGCGACTTGACTCACCGTCGCTCCTTGATTCTCCGAAGTTGGCGTTTATATGGTCCGAAAATGGATAGACCATCCCTCCATAATCGTTGATCGGTATTCAGTTCTCGCTCGTTCTAACCATTCCCACGTCCCTTGCCGTAGTCCAGAGTAGTCCTCCGGACCTGCTAACTCCTAAGCACTCCTTGGCCTCGTCGATCTCTCTGCGTGCTCAGTAGGGTGCGAGGGAGAGTCGCTCTTCATTTCGGCCGTACCACAATGGCTATGTAGATGGTCCAATACTAGTGAATTGTTTCCTCACTTGATTCGAAATTGGTACGATATTTACGAGATTACATTCTATTCTACGCCTTGCTGAGAGAAACGAGCATGTTTGCGTGAAATTGCACCGACAGAGATAAACTTCCGAACAAGTAATAATTGATAAAAAAAATCTTATAATAAATTTAATAGTTGATTATAAAAGTTTCGTTTTTCTGTTATACAAGATATTTGAATAAAAAAATATACATATATAAAACAAGCGCTAATTTTCTAATTCTAATAACTATATAGATGAAAAATTTGTTGAATGAACACATTTTATTTGTCTCAAACAATACATCTAAAGTTTCGTGTTAATTTAACACTTAATTTAATTTAATTGATTTTATAATACAAATATAAAATGTTTTTTTATTATATCTCGTTTTTATTAACGAGAAAACGTTGAAATTTTTTTTTCTTGACGAAGAACGTTGATCTGAAAGGTGGCGACCTATGGAGAAGGCTATTCAGCAAGTTCGTACCGGACGAAAGATTCATCCAGTTAATCAGAAATCCATGGCACAGCCGGCATCGCCGTTCAAAATTCTCGATCGTGTCTTCAGGCCCTACTATAACCTCGTGATTCAATATCCGGATGAGAATCGGCTGCTCGTGATAACGACTCTCAGCATGTACAATCCAAAGTTTCGCAAGGAACAAGTTGAACCGTTCTCGATGACAAGAGACGATCTCACAATTAGAAAGTATTACAGACCCATAATCGAGAAGGCGAACTATGTCATGGAGCCAAAGATACTCATCGGTACTGTCGAAGGTAAAACGACTTACATAACATTTTCTTACTCAATTTCCGATCGTTGACAGGTTGAGACAAGCGACGCGATTATACGAGTTCATTAATGCAATTTAGATGTGAGATTAAATAAATTATAATATAAAATTAAATTAATTATACTTGAATCTCCCTAAATAAGATTGATCTAATTTTATATTAATGGCAGTAAAAAGTGGATTTAAGCGTAAACGACGGCAACAGGTGATTTTGGTTGCGTAACGTGGACCGGTTACGAATCCACCGATGCGGGCATGGACCGCGAAACGGTACGATGGCTCTGGATGAAGAGGGTGCATGACGGACCGGTTACGCACGTGGTCAGATCCAATTATTACCATCAGGTAGTGGCCACAGTAGGAGGCAAGATCTTCGCCGTGTGGCGGGACGATTTCGCCGAGCCGCTCATTTGGAAAAAATCCAACGTTCGGTAGGTGAAAAATTCGCGCAGGACCGTCTGACTAAAGTAAACTGAACCTTCGCTTCCGCGTCAGAATAAACTCCCGGGTGTTAAGTGATTCTCGCCATGCAGAGAAGAGAGAATGGCAACGAAAATAAAAAAAAGGAAAGAGAGAAAGAGAGTTGTTCGTCTTGAAATAAACACGAACACGAGCGAGAATTCCATGCGGAGAAATTACTTCTCAAGGAGCAACGTCAATATCGTGAGAGTTAACGAAACATGGTCATGAATATACATAAACGCGGTAAACACACGACTCGCGCAAGTTTTGTTCGCGTTTCATTCGGAATAAAAATAACAAATACGAACGCGCGCAATAAATTGCCGCAGTGTACAGCATGTAATTGCGATGATAGCATTTCGTATTGCCCGACGTACAAGCATTGACGCGTAACGCCCGTCTGCTTGCTCGTTTCACGCGCAATAGTTTTCGCTGATAAAAGTCGAACTTTCGATATGATCTGCATGATAATATGATTATAAGTTACATTTACAGCCTGTGCGCTCTACTATTCCGTTAATAAAAGCTCGCGTGTTTTACTATTTCGTTAATGAAAACTATTTTCGATGTATGGCTGCACACGGTCGATTCAACAATCGTTATCGTTGTCTACCCATATTCTCTCGATTCTAACGCTCAACAGACGGTTTATTCCGTCTCATTAACTCTATATAGTTTTAATTATTTTAGAGAGACAGCGATACATATCTTCCATTTAAAATTATCTCAAAAAATCAGTTCTCAAGTACAGGGTAATAAAAAATTTAGTTATAAAGTTTTGTATTTAATTAAATTATTAACAACGAGGTATTTATTAAAAAAAAAAAACAAACTCTGAACTATTATAACTATATTTTATTAAATATCAAGAAGTAATAATTAACATTCAAATAGATAAATAACTATCTTAACTTTCATATAAAGGCTTTAAGGTGCTTCATCAGCATTATCAACATAAAAAACAGGAAACAGCATTGATTTAATGCTGACCAGCGTCACTATTGTCTTTGACCAAATGCAGCTACTCGGCGTGCTCATGGGGAATTATACGTCCAACTGTTTTGATTTTGGGGCGAATAGACGGTACCATAGAAATTTGGGATCTCGAAGTCAAGAGTCACGAGCCAAGCTTCATGCAAAGTCTGTCCGGACGGATAATTACAGGCATCTATACTCACGAGCTAACGCTGAAACCGCAGTGTATTGGATTTTGCGACTTCAATGGCTCCTTAAGAATGTTCACGGCGCCGCGTGTCTTACTGATATACGACGTGGGTGACATCGAGTGGATGAAAAAGTTTATCGACCGACAGGTTCAAAGGGTGAGATAAAAAGGAGCGTGATAGCGATATATCTAGAATGTTATCGATTAAACGTCTAAACGAAATAACTTGAGATTTATAATATCAAAAGCAAAATATCTTTATTAAATAAAAGGATTCTATTATATATTTAAAAAAAGATAGTAATTATATTAGTTATCGAATCCAATAATTCCGTAACAAAATAATTAACTAAGTTTCATTACACAAAAAGAAAATTTTGCTAAAGTATTTAAAAATTTAGATAGACACGTATCTGAAAATAATTTGGTGGAAGAAAATAATTATGTAGAAAAAAATTCATGATCAATGCATGAGCATTGCTGAAAAAGTTTTGACTAGTAATCAAAACAGTAAAGTTTGGATTAGTAATCAGTTTAAGCGTCCTACAAAATTATTCTGATAGTCCAAAAAAATTATTCTCAGATCTATATCTAGCTAAATTTTTAGATACTTCAGTAAAATCATTCTTTCCGTGTAGCAATGATATAGTAGCAATAATATATTTTCATTTTTACGAGAACGTCGTTTCACACAACATAAATCCCATAATTTCACAACATTACAACATGTGTTATATTACATTTATGTTATTGAGTGTAAAATTATAACGTTGTTGTTATGTTACTTCTAGTTGATGTTTATTGAGATGTATGTAATGTAAATTTCAATGCGTATACATATTTATTCGCTTCATAAAACCTTATGCTTTTATAAGACGAAAATATATCCGAACTTAACGGAAATCGTATTCGTAAAAAAATTTTTCTTTATGCCGTTACTTTTATAGTAACTTATCGTAAATTTTACTGCTAATAAAAATTTTTTCGTACCTTGTATCCGTATATGATTGTCTATTTCCATATATGATCAGATAAGCGAGTTTCAAGCCTGGCAAGAATCATGGAGCGAATCAAATCTCGAAGATATCTTAATGAAGAAGAAGCTCAAAAAAATGAAAGAGGAGAAAAAGCATCTGGTTGAAGAGAGGAAAGCTGATATGATCGATGTGGCGGCTCGTGTAACTACACCTACAAGACCTGCGGTATACGATCAACTTAATATTCCACATTAATAAATAATTCAATAACTTTCGTTCTATTCATAGCGTCGCTTCGGGCGGTAGTTCGCACTAGGTAATTGCACCTGAGCGAATCGAACGTTTACAGCCGTGTAAATAACGGTGCCTCTCGTGAATTCCTGGTGCTAGTCGGACACATCTAGAGCAGAGAAAAGGAAACCGATCTTTCTTCTTTTACTAAGTTAATTTCGTACTATTCATAGCGTCGGAAGCCCTGGCAATTCATCGAGGAAGCCAGGGAACGGTGGATGTCAATGGAAGTAAAACGCATGCAACGACTGATCCTGGAGAAAAAAGGACTCAGAAAGGACGTCCTCGAGAGGCAGCGCGCGCCGGTTCTTAGATTGCAACAGGAGGCGAGGACAAAGAAGCGTAAGATACGCGAGATCCTGAGTCTGCAGGACAGGATCTTTGAGGAAACCGTCGTGTTCCTCTTCCCAGAGCGCAGAGAAACTTTGTTGCCGCCTTTGCCAGTCTCTGCGGCCGACAGACACTTAACGATCGACGAGTTCATTAAGGGGGAAACCGCTCTTCGAAAAGAAGTACGTCAAGGGAAACAATTAATCTTACGGCCATCCTTTGCAAATAATTAGCACGGTGTTGTACTTCATAAATAATACAAAAAACACTTGCTCAAATAAAATGTACATTACGACGTAAAACGATGTGATAGCGCACAAATAATTAAATGTATTGTAGTATATACTTTTTAGAGACTATGTAAAACGAAAAATATTTTTTTATATTGTTTATGTTCCTTCTTTTATAAGTTTTCCATTTATATATATATATTCACGCTGTTTCACTATCAGTTTTTATTTATTTTTTTATTCTTTATTTATTTATTTTTCTACTGAAAAGATTGTATAAAACTGTCTCTAATATATCATTAAAATAAAAGTTAATTATAACTTTTATTTTAAAAAAAGATGTACATATAAAAGCACGACTGGAATCTTTCTATTTTAAAGAAATATTTAACATTTTAATAATGAATGTATAAATAATAAATACAAAAATAATAAATACAAAATGAAAAGATGAACAAAAATGTAAGTTAAAAGTTTACCTATGATCTTTAATTTGCACTTTTTTCACATAAAAATTCTGTAATATTAAAATATTAAAATTAAATGTAATATTAAAATTAAAACTCTGAAATATTAAAATATTTCAACACAAGTGTGCGAACAACATTAGACAACTAATTATTTTTTCTGTAAAAAGGACGGTTTTGCTGATCCTGAAGAAGAAATTATGTACAATTTTCTGGAAGTACAAGCCGAAGCTCTGGCTAAATTAAAGACTACGCCTTTCGAACGCACGTTCGACTGGCATAAAGTACTCGCGCAAGGAAAGTCGAGGAGAAGATCGATGGACATCGAACTCAAGAAGTTAAACAGACTGAAGAAGACGTGCAAAGTGGACGGTACTGTAAACGATGCATCACGTCTTGTCGGCAACGAATAAAAGGTGTATGAAGATACAGCTCTATTTTACATTTTGATTTGTTTTTTATTAATTTCTGAGATACCAGATTTGTAACTCAGATTTATATGAATTTGTTTTTCGCTCGTTATATTTACGAAGAGAAGAGAATTCTCTGGACAGAAGATTAATTTGATGTGTTAAACAGCATGACATAGCAATTTCTGTATCAATTTATTTTCCAGTTGCACGATGCTAAAAGTTCGAACGCGCAACAACCATTTTTGATAAGTTTAGGTAACTACATGTGATGTATCATAATTCTGTAGTGTTGTTCCACGAATCTAGTCATAATACATTTTAACAGAGCTACAGCCATTTTTCTTTCTAGAAATGCCTTTGTGACTCTAAAATTACATCCATAATTTTAATTGCATTTCTGATAATGCATGTCCTAATGTAATAGTATTGTTGGAAAATGAAACTATGTATACTCGTGTCGTGTAATGTTTTATTCTTAGGAGTTCCTTTTAATTCCTTTAATCAGTATCGCTACATTACTTGCGACTGTAGCGACTAATGGCCACCTTTGAAACAAGTAAAACTAAAGAGTTTGCAAATATAACTTCATTTTGTGAGTTTACCGAATAAAAGTATCATATAAGGAAAGAACAAGGTATTGCGATTAATTCTTTTATTACTATATCTAAAGAGAAAAGAATACATATTTTTATATACCTTTGAGTGTCCCAGGATTTAATATCACGATAATTGAATATCTATAAACAGAAGATATGACAGGGAAGGAAATAGAACGTCTATGGATAAGATAAGGGACTGTAATATTTTTGTCACGAATCTTAGCTTATTACACATGGAAATTCAACTTCATCAATCTTAAAATGATAATCTTAAAATTAAAATCTTTTAAGAAAAGAAATTATAAATGCAAATATCCACAATAATTTTAAGAGTACATTTATATTTTTCTAGTTTATTTAACAATTTGATACTCGTACACTGCAATGAACATGTACGATGTAATTACAGTAATGAGATGGGTAAAAGGGGAAATGTGGCAGTTAACGGAGACTGACGATCTTCGCTTCGGCGATAAAAGTGACGTAAAGGAATGTCTGGGAGCAGAGAGGACGAAAAGATGGAAAGTAGGAGTTGGGTCGGCAGCACACTCGACGATTTTTCATAATTAAAGCGGATTAAAACTCAGCAGCGGGACCGTAAATGAATTTGAAATTTCAAACTAGATATGCTCTTCTTTGCTTCTCCCGCTCTCCTTTTGTCATTCTTTCCCGTCATAAACGGATCTACGAGGGACCGTGGTCATCGTGGCGCAACTTGTATGCCGAGTTTATCTGCTTTTATTTCCCCGGAGTAGCACACTTCTCCGATTTAATTTACTGTCTACTCCTTTGGCACGAATGATACTTTCAATCTTTAAACACATAGTAAAAACAGTTTTGCTGGAGGATCTAAAAATTTAGCTAAATATAATGAATCTGAAAATAATTTTATTGACTCAAAATAATTATGTAGAACACTCAAGACTATAGTTGCTACAATAGATGAATAAATAAATAATCTTAATTTAACTCCCTACTTATTGACTTACCCAGACTGTCAAAAATATTTTGTAAAATTATTTATCATGTTTGAATTCTACGTAATTATTTTGATAGTCCAACAAAATTTAAATCTGTATCTAACTTTTAGATACTCCAACAAAATTATTCTTTCCGTATAAATAGGGATACTCGCGATATATTTGAAAATTACTTGGCAATTGGAATTAGTTGAACACGAAAGCACGGAGTGTACCCTAAAAGTAATATCTGTAATTGTGAATAAAATAAATTTCTACATAGTGTAAAAGCTTATATCGCTATTGTTCAACTGCACACTGTGTAAAAGCTTACAATGCTATTATTCAAAAGTTGATGCAGCTCTAAACAAAATAGATATGTGAGCACACATTTAAAAAAAAATGTTCTCAGTTATCAATGTTGCGATATTTTTTTCAATATATTTTCAATATTTTATCTACCTATACTCTGTTTTTCTATATTTGTATCGATACGCAAGATAGCTGGATTTAGCAACAGAGCAGCCTATGTGCAATATTTGAAACATTGTAGCAACGGGACGAGTGGCTAAAGGAAGAAAGCGGTTTTCGAGGTCGAAAACAGTTTTGTATGGGGTGGGTACAAGTTGTAATTATTCAAAATAACGATGCTTTGTTCTGATCCGTGTGTCAGACATCGCGGGATGTCGACTCTCATTTCGCCCAACCCTTCCACCGCCACATAATTCTGCTGTTGAAAGGTGAGTCTGCGTACTTTCCTAATGGCGATAATGACCGTATAAAAATTTATGCCGCGGGTAAAAAAGAGCAACAAAAGGAGTCTGACCTGACAAGGAATAAAAAGATGATTTTCCTCCACTTATATCCACACACGCAGTTTCATAGATATCTATTAAGGATCATATCTCAAAGCATTATTAAAAATATAAAAATTTCATAGATTAATTTATAATAATACATCAATTAATTTAAAATGATTATCAAGAATTTAAAACACATAATGTCGTATAATATAATTTTAGAATATTCAAAAATTATATTTATCCATTATACAAATTGAAGATTCAAATTTGTATATTAATTTAACACGAGATGAATGTATTAGACAGTAACACAAATATTATATAAAAATTAACATAAAAAAATTACTTGAAAATAAATTGTGAGAAATATTATTATTGTTATACTTTTATTGTTATTTAACTTTTAATATAAATACAAAATGTTTTTACTGTGTATTCTCAATATGTAACCAAAGAGGATAAAAGAATAGGAACAATTCAGATTTCTAATTATTTTTATGTAAACTTTATAATAATTCGGAAGATTAGTACACCTAGGGACATACGAATTTTCCTCGATAATCCTTACTAAGCGAAGGTGAGGAAAACGAACGGGACGGAAAGAATGGAACGCGAATCAGAAAAATAGGTTAATAAATAGCAACGGATTATTACCGAAATGTAGAAGTCGGAACATAGCTGCCGGGCACGCGGCAAGTTTCCGAAACTATCTGCACGACCTTCTGCAACTGACTGTCGCCTTATTGCCTAAGTTCGAAACATCCCAGAGGATGGGTCACGTTCGTTCCTGCGTGTACAAGTGTTTCTCTATTTTTCTACGCTTGCTTCTACCTCCTCTCTTTTCTACTTCTTGTGCTCTTCCTTTTTGGAATTCGCTTTGTTCTGAACGATCAAAGTTTTCCTCGGGCCGATCATGAACAGTATGCGCCGTGCGGGACGATCGTTTTCGCAACTTTTCTCCCACGTCGCTTCCTTCCGCCCTCGAGCATTTTCGTTTATCCATCTGAAAATCATCGACAATGCGGAACATTCAACATTAGTTCAAATCTCACGTTCGTAAAATCCATTGGGCGATTAAACAACCGGATGTTACGTACATACATATTCTATTTTACTACATCAGAAAAGTAAATCGGAGAAAAATTGGCTAGAGAACATAGCCATATACATGTGTGATAATAGAAATTCTTCTCTTACACGATCAGCGTGACGTATGCGATGACGAATCGGCTGATGCATCACATTACTTGAATTGATTACGTAAGAAAATGCATTTGTTTCATTTCTTTGAGTGTCTTATTATATATTTATCCATTTACATACATTCCTTTATTATTTACAGCAGCTCATGTATGTACCTTGTACAAATATTTTACAAATGCTCTTAACAAAAGCATCTTTTGCAAATGTTAAATTCTTATATTTTCCGCTTCCTATTTGTAATTTTTGTTGGAGCAAATACACAATGTGGTGCTACTGATAGAAAATTATTAGATGTCACAGCTCAGATTACAAAAAAATAAACCTATTTGATTTTTATGAAATGTCTTTCAATTTTATAATATCATACAAAATTTACCATTCTTATCTAAGAATAAAGAATCCATTAATTATAAAAGACGAATTACTCAATATAGTGCAATAAAGACAGAATTATTTGAAAAGACAGAATTATTTTTATTAATACCAAAGAAAAATGAAAAAATTAGGAATGTAATATTAACTTTTTTGTGTACATACATACATTGTAATGCACTTAATTTTGTTGCGAAACAGCAGCGTTTTATATTTTTAATATGCGGAAATAGAAGAAAGTATTGATTTTAGAATGATTTTAGATAATATTAAATGGTCTCTTTTTTTTTTGAAAATATAAAGTATAAAAACACGGGCGATAAATGTGGAAAAAAAGAGCAGCTTCTTCCATCGCATCGTAATATCGACGCTGACAGTGCGACAGGCACGAGGCACTTTTAATTCTCTGCCAATTAATCTCTTTCAAATCCATGAATTAGTCCCGGTTCGGGAACCACAGCTGTTCGTGGGCGGGAGGAGGCTTTTCGGCGATACCGTCGCGCCAGTATACGCGAGTGATAACGAGGCTCGTAAAATTGCTATGGTGAACGATGGACGCGTCGATTATTGACGCAGCTGGGATTTGCCCGATACCAAAATCCGGTATAAAAACCGTCGACCGTTCTGTTCACTTCGTCCGGTATTTACTCCGGCGGATCAATTTTTAACAATACTCTTCGCGAATCGGTAACGAGAGATGTAGCTCGTTACAAGAAGAAAAAAAGTGTATCATCGATTATACTGAACGATTGCATCGATCCTTTTTCCTCCGATATTTTACGGTTTCTGTCGTGACAATTGGAATTTAAGTGAAAATATTGTGGCAGCATCCTTGCAAAAACTTGCAGTACGACGTGCTTTCTTTTGACACTTAACAAAGGCTTGCTGTTCAATTTTATTTATAGATAAATAACATGTACGATTTAACTCTTCTCTAGCAATTAAGGCGTCATTCATATTTTATCATGAATTTTGATAGATAAGTCTATATATCTGAAAAAAAATAAAATAAAATATAAATCCGATTTTTTTTTATGATAAAATCTCTCTTGTTAAAACTTTTGATAAGTATATCAGAATTTTTCAGCCTTTATATAATCCGAAACAAAAAGACTTCTATTGCTGATGAAAAAAAATCATTTGATAATGTATTAATTATATCTTATATATTTAAAGGAAAATTATCGTTTTTTATGCTTTATTTTTGTGTTCCACCGATTTTATTATGTTCAATAAATTAATAATAATTTAATTTTATCTGTCAATTTTTTTTAATACTAAAAAAATAAAGTAATGAGAATGTAATTTTTTCTACCAATCTTTCAATCAATCTAGGGAGAAGAGATTAATTTTATATATATATAATACATATTCATACTATAATAAAATACGTGATATATTTTAAATTATGCCAAATTATTGCAAAATTTAAAATAGATGACATTAAAAATGTTAATTTTTGTTTTTACTCTTGACATGTTCTTATATTATTATAAAAAATTGTTTTATGTTAATTATTTTAAATGGCGAATTTTATTTAGCTTCAGACTGTAATTTGAGTGTTTCTGCATGGTGTTGACATAGAAGCTTGATATTAACCTCAGAATCGTTGTCACCTCGCCTGGATCATTAACATTTAACACGTATCGTAGCAGCAATTAACTCCCCAAACGAGCTCTATAATTAATGAAGAGGGATGAAGGAATTGCACTGGCTTCACTCCTCCACGCAATCGACCATGGAAAAGAGCTAAGAGCTCAGTCGCACCCTTCTGCGAATTTCCATGATTTCCTTAAATACAATCAATCTGCATATTTGTCTTACAATCGACAACGCCGAAATAAATTATTAACTTTTTCGATGCTATTTTTAATGTAAGTGTTGTATGTAAGTTATCACGCATAAACATTTATATTAAAGATATTATATGTAACATTGATAGAAGATGAATGTGAAACACGACATATTTTTAAAAAAGAAATTGAATATGTGTGTGTTTCCTACTTTACATAGAGGATAGACAAAATATTTTATTAATAAGAATTGTTTACTATTTATTTTCAATACATATTCTATTCTTGTATTATAAGAATAATCACACATTGCATGATTACTTATCAATGAAATTACTATCTTTTTAGAACATCTTATAATATTTATGTAGGTAAATGATATTAGAGAAGAAAATTTGCTTCTCATTCTATTGTCTAAAACTGCTTTCTGTTCTCTATAAACAGAGCTGCATTCTAAATCCTTTATTAATAATGATTCTTTATCTGAACGATATAATAAAAACGATATAATAAAAAAAATTATTCATTGACAAATTAATAATTTTTGAAAGTTTACTGTATACATTATTAATATACAAAATTCAAATAGAATGCTATTTGTCAACTTGCTGCAATGGAATGAATAATCGTCACGAGTTATTAATTTTTATTATTAAAAAGATTAAAAGCTGCACTGTCCCAACACTGTAATTCGCAAATGTGTTATGTCACGTTGATCCTCCCTCAGAACATGACCTAGCAACTAGTACCAGCAACCTAATTAATTCTAGACGCGAAAAAGATTATTTAGGGGAGGGTGACATTGAACGTGCCTCGCGCTTAAATAAGATGAATTTCAGATTTACGAAAGTGGCAAACGCAATATTTCAGCGATAGCGGGCTACCTTATTTTCTCATTGTCTCTATTAACTACCAGGCATAGCCCGGAAATTTATAACTCGGAAGGGAAAAAAAGCCGCCTGACGGGATGAGGAGAAGGTGGTCGTGCCTGCTCGCTCGACATCTTTTTTCTTAATTCATTTGCCGGGGATTATTCATCAGCTATTACGAAATGCGAAACGGCGTAAAACCGTGAGGAAGGTGACGAAGTGTGCCGTCGCGATTGCCTTTCTACATTTCGAATGAGAATTTTACGGCGAGTGGACGCGCGACTTTGACGAGAAGAAAGAGGAAGGGGTAGAGAAGAGAGAGAGAGAGAGAGAGAGAGAGAGAAACGAGAAAGAAAAGGAAAAATAGGAGGGCCACGAATTGTTAATGCGCGAGAAGCTGTCTCGGCTTCTTTCCATTAACTTTGTAGCTGAAGATGTACTGTACCTGAAGAAAACC
>Ga0157364_1005267_pt1 | contig 13134 bp, 9 predicted proteins | sample AttsexASBM2_FD_111476 | JGI IMG/M metagenome (GOLD analysis project Ga0157364, IMG submission 111476) | Fungus gardens microbial communities from leaf cutter ant in Ribeirão Preto, State of São Paulo, Brazil - Atta sexdens ASBM2 | ecosystem: Host-associated > Fungi > Mycelium > Unclassified ... | reverse complement strand
ATGGAAATGGCTGCTTGAGAAACACCCAATTGCTCGGCAAGCATTTTTTGCGATTGGGTATCGTCCTCGTCTAAAAGAGCCTGCAATTGACGGTCCTCGACCTTCCTGAGCCGATTTTCACGCTTCTTGTCATTCAGATCATTGTCGTCATTGAACCGGCGAAACCAATCTCTGCATGTTGTTTTCAATAAAGCATTGTCCGATAAAGCATAAGTCTCCACAAGCATTCGATGCGATTCGGCAGCCGATTTTTTCAAATTGAAACAAAAAAGCGAAGCTTCCTGCATATGCTTTTTTAAAGCAAAAAACTAGACATAATTACGAAAGAAAAAATGTATGTTGTTGTATGAAATTGCTGATGATGTGCACTGATTAATGTTGACAGATGTCAAACACATAAAAAAAAGTGTGTTGTGTGCCCAGGATAGCTTTGTACTCTCACTAATGCCACCTATGAACAAACAGTGGATTTAAGCTTATATACCTGGTAAAATACAAGTTGGAACGGACATGCCACGCGCCAGGAAACTAAACAAGTTAAATGAAAGAGTCAGAAAAGGTGTAATATCACGCATCATGACCCTAAACGACAATAAAATCGATTATATTCATTGGGACGATCCTAACGAGCTAGTGGATCGTCTCCGATTGCTTGAGGTCTCGCGTCACAACGCGATAATGAAATATTGTATATTATCGTGGAGTTTCGTGAAGCTGGCTTTATTATAAATTGAAACGAGATACATAATCATTTTAGTTGACCAAAATGCCTATGAACAACGTTTGCGTTTCGATATTTTCTGAAAGAACTTCGATATTTTCTGCATTATACAGCAATGATCATAACATAACATAAGATGTGTGAGAAGAAAAACCTCGAAAAGTGGCGTCTGATGGAAGAACTGCACGATCCAGTGAGAAAAAATTTTTCACGCGGACGTGTCATAGTTTACGGATACGATGACCTGTGGCAGGCTAATGTGATCGAGATGCGCCTTTACACACGATAACAAAGGTTATCACTATATTCTTACCGTTATCAATGTGTTGAACACGCATCGTACCGCTGAAAATCAAGAATGGAAATGAGATGGCTACAGCGATTGCAAAGATAAATCGAGATGATGGAAGATGTCCGAAAAATTTGTAAACCGATATGGGAAAAGAATTTTACAATACAAATTTAATGTAAACGTGCAAAAACTTCTGAAAAAACACAACATAAATCATTCAACATATTCCATAATGAAGGCATCTGTCGTTGAACGGTTCAATCGTACGTTGAAAAATATGTGGAAACAATTTACGCATAATGGAAATTATAAACGACTTGCTACCGCGTCTCGTGTCTAAGTACGCACGAATGCATCGAACTATCGGTATGCGACTCATCGATGTGACTTCCACGATTGCTGACAAACTCTTAAATACGGTAATGTAAAGGCCGTCGCACTCTCGCGATTCAAAGTGGGTGACTTACTCGATACGTATAAACAAATTCAAGACAATCTTTGAGAAAGGGTTATACCAAATTGGATCACGGAGGTGTTTAGAATCGTCAAAGTATAGAATCCTGTGACGTATTTACTGGAAAATTACTGCAGAAAACCAGTCGCTGGAGGATTCTATGAGTTGCATTGTGTCGCTAATCTTGACGTATGGTACCTGACACCAAGGGTGCTATTATATTCTTATATTTGTACTCTTTGCTGCCTATTAGATCATCTGCTTTATGACTGCGCCTGTGAGCATTCATTGCCAATAGTATAATGTTATATGCTAGTTTATCATTTTTATGTATTATAAACAGTATCGTCGGGAATTCTTTTGAAAAATGGAAAATTAATTCGTACAAGGTACCAAGTGTATCTTTGTACTTTATTCTATCTACGATCACAAAGTCATTAGTGTCTACATCGAAATATTTGTCACCGAGCATTGTGCCGTTCTCGCTGAGATATATGCCATAAACATAATCGATCTTTTCTCTGTAATCATCGAGAAGCATGTTTACATATTTTTTACATATTTTTGTCCAAATGCTCCCAATTGATTATGCAACTCCTCACGAATTTGCCGCGTTTGCAATGATTGCTTAAGGTTTCATAAATTGGGCGTTTCATAAACCTCTTCGATTGAGGAAACGTGCGAATGTTCGTACGATAATTCATTAGTTTAGTCGACGGTTTAGTCGACGCATAATTGAAATTCGATGTAATGTTCGATTTTGTGCATTGCTTTTTAACGATGGTATTAATTGAAGCCATGAATTATCTATTCAGAGGTCATCATCATCATTATCATCTTCATCATCATGAACATTTCTCTTCTTTATTATCATTTCTCTTCTTCAAGTTTTCTTTTCTTAATATTTTTATCCTTTACAACGTTAACTTCTTTCTTAATTGATTGAGATTTCATCATTAACAGTGTTCTCGACAATCTGTTTTAGAGGTTCGATGATAGGCTTAAAGTATTTCTCCAATGCTATATCTTCCTCTATTATCTTTTGCTGATTTTTAAAGCGCGATATTTTTTACGAATCAATTCTTTCGTTTTCGCAATTTGTTCCTATCCTCTTGCGATCCTTGAGCTCTTTGTTATCCATGTTGCACTCGAAAGGAAATGTCATAGTAGATATATTGACAACGACTAACCATCTTAAGGTATCGCATACTCATTAAATCCTTTTCTATATCGTCCTTTCGTAAGCGCACTGTCTTTATCTATGAATCCATACTTTTGTTGCCAACAGCATGACACAGTTCGCAGAAATTCTCGTAAGACATATTAGTATTTACATGAGCATTGTATACATGTTTCAGATTGGTACCGTCCTGTTTGAACAGGATCAACAGATTTGCATTATCGCGTATAAGATGCTTCGATATCTTTGCGTATGTCTGACACAAATAAAAGTAGTCGGCGTCCGCGTGTCGACATCGCAAAGTACTCTCTGATCCGCCTTGCTAGTCACATCATCGAAGACAAAACTGGAATCACTTCATTCCATAGTAATACATCGTTATTATTGGAGAATGTAAAATAACCAATTTCTTCAATCGGTGCTAATAAATTCTCCAGATATCGATATTTTGGTTGTTGTAACGACTTCGAGTACACATACACGTTTTCGAAACGTGCCATGTGGACTTTCCAACAAACTTATTAACACGTTTGTTTTGCCGCAGTTCGATGGACCGCAGATGATTCCGCACATAGAAATCGGCAGCATTTCCATGTTTGCGTATTTCTTTTTCAGTCTGTACTTTATTGTCGACATTAGTCACTTTGATTGCGAATTTCATATCTTCTCCCTTCACGACACTGATAATATTGAAAAAAATGACATCGAGAATATATTTATAGTAGCGCGCAAAGCGAAAGTATTCAAAATGCTTCTTATCGTATCGGACAACTGTGACATATATAGTTTAATCGCCAAAGAATTGGAATATATACCGAAAATTATTTTGCTATGAGAATTTAAGAATTACATATTGTAGATCAACTGTAGGATCGATTACCTGAGCATATAAAGGTTGATTCAGAGGTTCAGCAACATCATCGATGCTTGAAACATAATTATAATTTGCCTTGCCATCGATCGCATATTGATGGTCTAGCGCCGCTAATAAAAAATTGTCGCCAATGTCAACAACAACAACAATAAAAGGCGGTTTTTTAAATCATGCAATAAATGCACTTCCGAGTTGCATATCTCGAATATCAATTCCGAACGCGCGCAAGTCATCTTGACAATCCATCTGCGTTTTTATGAGAAAGATCTTTACCTTTAAATGATCTCAATCATGTTGTTGTAATCTTTCCACCCAATCCAATGCGCTAATTGGTCTTCTAAATCTTAAAGATATCAGCCATTTAAGCAAAACATGCTCTGTTCATATTAGAAATTTTCAAACAATGATGAAACAATTTCACCGAATGCACTATGATTAAAAGTTCGCGTCGCATAACACAACAATTTCTTTCAGTTTTGTTTAACATTTGGCTGAAATGTGCAGTCACATTTTCCAAACTATTTTGTTTTTGTGGTAGGATTGCCCCAATTCCTTGATTCAATGCATCAGCATCAAGAATAAATTCCCCTTTTATTTTGGGAAATACTAAAACTGGAGAGGAAGTTAAGGCCTGCTTTAATTTCATTTAATGTCTTTGTAAAAATTCTTATAAATTTTTTAAATTTATTCTTACTACAGAAAAAAACTTTGACATCTTTATTTTTGAATCTATTAAATTTATTAGAAACTGATGATATGTACGGTACTGTAAATCGTCGTATTAATTTTTTTAGTTCTGACAATTAGATTGATTTTTTACAGCTATTGTTTTTTTATAAATGAGAGTTTTTATGCATTTGTTGATTATATTGAAGATGAGACTAGTCATTATAAATTAGCGTATCAATTATTAATTTTTAATTTTTCTCGTGATATATAGAAACAGATACTAAAAAAACTTTATCTATCAAGCCAATAATAATGCCTATTTTTGAAATAGAGAAACTCGTTCGAGTAAAAATTTTAGTATCTATCCGATAAGCCGGTTTGTAATACGAATCGAATGTAAGACTATTATCTTTCTTACTAATCGTGACGTCTAAGAAATTCAATATATCTCCTCCTCTTTCCAAATTGCAGAGGATGGAAAGAATCAAAATATTCTAGAATGTTATCCATTTGAAAGAAAAAACATAAATAAATCATCCAGATAGCGGTAATAAAAAGGTAACTGATTGTTTAAAGATGTCAAAGCTGTACATTCTAACCTTTGCAGTATCAAGTTAATAACAGTTAATGACAGGGAACAAGGAAGAACCTCTTGGGGTGTGTCAAAACATTGCATATAAATTTTTTGTCAAATGTAAAATAAGTAGAAGTAATATTTAGCACAAACCGTACTGCCAAGGAAAATTTTGTTTTAGGAATATGTTACGTCCAGGTAACTGAGGAGGGAGTAAGCAGAGAGAAAAACAAAGAAAAAGAAGGAAAAGGCTCGGAGCGAGAGGCGCGCGAGCTGGAACCTTAATTTTTTAGCGAGTATAATTATTTCACGCGCGAATTTATTTATTCACGAGCGTTCGTGTTCCTTTCGGGGCTCTGTTAGCGGTTGGTCATTATAATGCCATACATTAACAGTGACGTGGCCCTCGCTTCTGCGAGAATTATCATCATGCAAAGTCCGTATGGAAGGAGCAGGGAGGCGAAAGAAGTGATGAGGCGAAAAATAAAATAACAATGAATCACGATTAATTCTTATTTTATTATTTTCAGTTTTAATTTACAAATCTATTTGAGTTATTCATGGTAGGGCTCTCTCTGTCATGAGTCGGAGCCGCGTGAGGATGTTGACATGACGGACATGTCGGAGTCCCTGGACCGACCGCGGCACGCAAGTGGAAGGTGGAAGCGGGGAATTCCGAGTGGGCGTAGAGGCCGCGGTCCCAAAAACGGATGGGTCAAACTTTACGTAGGCGTGGTACGCCTTAACTAGTCGTCGGAGTTGATGCTGTCATTCACCGCATCTTGATCTGCCAATCTACTTGCATGTTTCATAAAATAATGTAAGTCTCCGGCAAGAAAATTGGAAAAGAAGAGAGAAAAATGAGAGTGAGAATTAATATGTAGGTTAACACCTACATATTAATGTTAACCAACGAAGAAAATACCGGGAAGTATTGGCTTAAGTATCAAGGACGAATGATACCCGGCTTTTCGGGCGGAAGCGGCGGAGTCCTAATGGAGGACGCATCTGAGAGGAGATCTACAGCGTTGAGGGAGAGAAAGCATTGAACGCCTAGCTGTTGATCGCGAAGCGCGCTATTATGAGTTAGGATTTTGAGCACGCTCTGGAGCAGGGCGCTCTGAATCGAAAAAGGGAAAGCGTGTAACACCTCCGTGATGAGCGCAAAACGTCTTAAGGTCTGAAGGGAAATTCATACTTTATTCACAAACTATCTAGTGTGGTCATCACAGGATTCATGATAACCCTTTTTTGCTATGGAATTGGCATGGATAAATGTTAATAATTACGCATTTATCTTATTCGAACAATTTTTATTGCTAATGGAAAAGTGACAACTTGGAATTTTAATGCTTACAAATTCGTTTGTATTTAACAATACTTTTCTTTAGTTAAATGTTACATGAGAGATTATGCAAATTTTATAAACATTTAGCGAGTCTCTATAACGAATTTACAAAACAAAATTAAATCTAAGAAACAAAATAAAACAGCCTAAGATTTCGCGATCAACTCGACGCGTGAAAGTGAGAAAATTTTACAAGTATTATAGTAAATAATCAAAACGCTACAATTTCTAAGTTGAATTCTACTTAAATCTACAGACTTAGCCGCGAAATACAATTTGAAATAAAAGTGAGAAAATTTTACAAATATTTGATTCGATTGTCAAAGCACTACAATTTCTAAGTTCAATTTTTCCTGATTCTTCGAACCTGATTCTTACCTGCGAAATACAATTTAAAATTTATAAGTTATTTAGGTTGTCGTCGAACCTAGTGGCGAATAATTCTAAGTTCTTCGTGTGAATTTAAGCTATCTTTGCAAAGTATGGATATCGGAGATCTGATCTGTATGCTGTATACAGCGAACACGCTTTGCCAGTTTTATATACGAATACAAGGGTAGCGTCTCGCGGTAAGGGGGGAGGGAGATGATGCTTGAGTATCATGATTTCGTGAATTTCCTTATGTCAATTTTTTGGTAGATTCAGACGTAGAAATTTATTAGACGATGCATGGAGGGTGGATCCCAGTGCGCGATTTCATATTTGAGCCCTTAGTTTTTGTTCCCTCTATTCGTGCAACTGCGCCTTGTAACTGCTAGTTTTTGCGCATGTGTCTCCGCGTATTCATAGTTGCTGCGTGGAAAATGGCTTAGTTATGCGACTTGTTTCGCGCTTTTGTTTTTCGTTGATCTTTGTACATTTTAATGTGATTCCGCAAGCCTTTCTCTTTGAGGGTCCTGCAATTGGGTGACTGATCTTGTGAGATTTTAGTTGTATTAATTTGTACTGAGCCTTTTTTCGAGGTGCTCTCAATTATTTATGCAAAAATGGTCACTCGTCTATGACACCGTGTAAGTGGTTGAAAATTAGATCGTTTATGTTGCTCAATCTGTAATATATCTGGTGTTCATTGTTTTATAACAAACGCGAAAAAGTAATATTTAGTGTTCATGCGCTGAACATATGAATAGTATATGGATAACTATGGGGTGTCAAAACAAACCCCCTCCACGTCTTCCTCCGGCGCCGTGGATGTAGCCTAGATGGGTCTGTCTGGAAAAAGGGCTTTGATTGATCGAGGAGTGAGGAGTGAAGGAATAAGGTAATTAAATGGTGTATTCTAATTAGTTCGTCCTACACTTGACAAAGATCTGATTGGTTCGCACCGGTTCGTACCTATCTACGAAATGATTGGAGACGGGGGGTGGTAGAGGATTTCTAACAAAATGGAGAATAAACTCCGAAAAAATGGTGAATGGAAATTGAGACTTCTTTGTTGTGAAGGCAGAGTATAAACACAGATATGAATAGCGGACGATTTTATGATCATTTTTTTGTTGGCGCAGCACAATGACTGCGTTTAGCAGAACACAACTATTGTACAACGGTTCACTGCTGAGTTGCAACATGTTGCATGTTATAAAGATATAGATGCTGATCAATGCTGGTGCATATATGATTACAGAAGAATCTATAAACAGATGGATTTCAAGCAATTTTAGTGGATATATATTTCTATCTATTTGTATCTCAACGCGCTGACATATACGAAAAATTAATTCTTAGCGATAATTCTTGATATGTTAAGTTGATTCCGCAATGAGTAAGTCTTAAGTCTCAACCGCAGTCTTAACTTAAATATGTGATTATGATTTTTCGCATCTACAACTTATTAATGTATAGAAAGTTTAGTTTGACTAATGGGAAGGAATAAAGTTGAATTTGGTAAGTCTTAAGAAAATTGATAGTTTAATAATACAAGTTGATTGTTGGCCAACTTCACCGATTCACTGGTAAGACTTAGGACTACCGATTACCGACTTATTGTAGAATCAACATTATACGTATATTTTTATGATTTTAGAACGAGATATTAAATTTGTTTATTGTTCATACTCAATTAGTTTGTTTGAGGACTTTGTAAGGGGATAGAAAATTACTAATCACTGATGAAGATTTTATAAGATGAAACGTTTGAAATCTAATGTAATTTTAATTAAAATGAATTGTATCTTATAAATGAATTATTATTGCTCATTATAAACTATGATATTAAATATATTGCGTTACATTTACACGAGCTTACTTCTTTAGAAAATATAAAAATTTGCCGTGCGTACCTATAAGTCAAAGAGATCCTGTGGACTGATATCACTTAGTCGCATTTTAGTAAATGCATGCATGTATGCTAACACAATATAGAAAAGAATTTAAAATAGATAGTAGAAGGTAAGAAATAGGAATAGGATGAATCAAGCTGGCTCTTAAAATTATATATGATGATTCAAAATTCTCACATCCGGAGTACAAGACGTGACACTTTATGCTAAAACAAACAACTTTTTTCTTTGACAAAATTATGTCCGACAAGTAGTTTTTACAATAGAGTAGGTTGACGAATAAGCGTTCTTGTCTACATGGCACTCTTTTTGCCTGAGATCGAATCCGGATCTCTGATATAGCAGTTTTATATGCTGTCTGCTATGTCACACTCGCATTTATTTGATTGATATTTAATATCAAATTTGCATCATTATTTGTAATAGCAGTGCTTCCAATTTCTGACTGACAGAACATAAACATGCATACATACATAAGTTACAGTGGTTTTTATTGATTTGATTTTATGCTTATAATACGAGAGCAAGTCAATAAGTTCTTAGAAAATCAGAGGGCACTCGCAGTGTCATATTACTTTTTGACAAGTAGCATTTCTTAGCTGATTACTATCAAATTTTGAACGGAATTCATCGCGTAGTTTCATTTCTGTGGACGATTAAAGCGAACAATCTTTATATTTTTTGCAAAATGGAAAAAAATGAGTTTCGTGCAGTGATCAAACATTATATGAAAGGTTTAACGCCGAAAGACATCAAAGCCAAGTTGAACAATGTTCATAGTACATCTGTACCAGCGTTTGCGAATGTATACAATTGGGTGAATGAATTTAAACATTTGTGGTTGTACATCCACATGTGATGCACTTCGTTCGGGATGTCCAATTGAGGCTGCTACGTCAGAAATCATCGATAAAGTCCATGATATTGTTTTGACTAATCGACGAGTGAAAGTGCGCGAGCTTGTTGAGACCATAGGCATATCACATGGCACAGTGATTTCAATTTTGCACGAACAACTGGGTATGAAAAAACTATCGGCAAGATGGCTGCCGCGTTTGCTCACTGTGGACCATAAGCACGATCGTGTGACGATTTCAAAACAATGTTTGGAGATGTTTCAATGTAATCCAGATGAATTTCTGTATCGATTATCTGTATGAATGAAACATGAATCCATTACTTCATACCCGAGACGAAGGAACAGTCAAATGGACTTCACCGGAAGGACTAGCTCTGAAGAAGGCGAAGACTGTAAAGTCGGCCGGAAAGGTGGCCACAGTTTTTTGGGATGCACGCGGTATAATTCATATCGATTATCTTCCGTCGAAGCAAACAATCAATGGCGATTATTATGCATCTTATTGGACCGTTTCAACAACATTTTAAAGAAAAAACGTTTCCATTTGGCGAAGAAGAAAGTACTTTTACATCAAGACAACACGGGCCCAGCACCGATAGCCAAATTCAACGAATTTTGCTACGAATTGCTTTCCTATCCAGCATATTCACCCTCTGCGACTATTTCTTGTTATTTCCGAACCTGAAGAAATGATTCGGAGGAAAGATTCATCAGAGAGCAGCTCATCGCCGAAACAAAAGATTAATTTTGAAGGGTTGGACAAATCATATTATTCGGACGGCTTGAAAAAGTTGAAGATCGTTGGATCAAGTGTACCGTGCTGAAAGGAAACTATGTTGAGAAATAAAAATGAATCGATCAAAAAAAAATGTTTTACTATGTGTTTTAAAAACTTATTGACTTGTCTTCGTAGTATTCCTTGCTAATGGATATTTATGTACATATTATACACTTATTAATAAAATATGCAATAAAATTAATACAATATCAATAAAAATAACAATTCGGTAATGATTTGAATTTGTCTTGAAGATCTCTACAATATTATGGAAAAAATTGTATGCCATTTAAAAAATTTAAGATGGCTTTGATTTTTTTATTTATAGCTTGTATAAAACAGATAAATATTCATTTTTCAACTTTTTTTTAAACTGTCGAAAGTGTCCAAAAAATCATGCGGACCGTTACGCTAAACATCCTGTATAGTATATATATATATATATATATATATATATATATATAAAATTTACATTAAATTATTTTAAGCATTAAAGATCTATCTTCGATCGTCATAGGCTTGAATATTCTTACTTACAATGAATATTAATTAACATTAATTTAATTTATTAATATTTGTTTATTATTTAAAATGCATTTCAAAAATACATTTCTTTATGATGTTTTATCGAATTTACAATTAAAATTATTTCTCGTCAATTAAATTGGGCTCAATTTAAGAATACAGCAACAGAGATTTCATGGAATCTGTTCAATACTCATTCAACATTATTTAGCGATAACTGTTAAAATACGAACGCGGTCGATCGCTTTATTGTATCGCGCCTGATGGCGCGAACTTTATACCTAGTGTTTGGACGATTTCAAAGGCTAGGACCATTTAAAAACTATTGACATCTCAACATTTTTTTGCTATTAATATTTTCGACTCAGATTTCCATGAGGAATATTATATTATATTATACTATAATATAATACCGGCTCCTGCGGTTGATCTGAATCACCTTTATATACATGAACTATTAATTAAATTTATTTTTTATTAATAAAACTTTATAGATATATTAAAACTGGTTTGAACATTTTTTAAAAATCGATTATTCCTTGTTCTTGTAAAAAAATTTAGTTGACAAGATATATATTTTTTATTTTATATTGAAATATGTCTATATATAGCAAAATAGCAAAATATTTTATATAAAATATAACTATTTCGTAAATTATTGAATTTCAATATTTCTACTTAAATATTTGTATTATATATGTAGAATAATTAACATCATTTTGAGAAAAGAAAAATCGTATAATTTCATTTTTTAAAAATAGCCGTGACGTTTATATGACTATTATTATAAAAATAGATTAAAAAAAAATTGATTTTACCATTACTTGTACCTCGTCAACTTATACAACATTTGTCTAAACATGTTTTATTCGACTTTATCTGAAAATAAAAGGGGTGTAAAAAATAGAACAGAAAATTGATGATCACTAATCACAACGTGAACGAGTGCCTAGGGATTTTCTAATCTCAAGCATAATCCAATCGAACTGTGTCCAATCGTGATAAATAATGATAAAAATAAGTAATAATGATAAATAATAATGATAAGTAATATTGATAAAATCCATTACTAAAAAAATGTTACAGCTACCAAAAAAATTATTATAATTACCAGTAAAGTTACAAAAAAAGTTACTTATAACTGTAATTTCGTTACAAGTAACGAATTGTTTCCATTCCCTGTATATAAGTGAATAAAGTAAAACTCTTTTGAGTCTAGTTTAGACTTACATATTTAGATATATTTATCTATCTTACATAACTGTACAAGGTGTTTGGAAAATAATGATAAAAGACTTTTGTATAAGGGTAGAAGAGACTAAATTTTCTTCTTATAGAGCTCTAAGAATTTTTTTAGAATTTTTTCAGAATTTTTTAATACCGTATTTTCTCATGTTGGTAAAAATGAGAAAATGCAATACTATATAAAAAGTTGATAAAAAATTCTGAAAAAATTCGTAGAGTTCTATGAAAAGAAAATAAATGATTTTCTCTACAATTTTTGTAAAGTTGTTAAAGTACTTAAAAAAAAATTATTAAAGACCAATTTTTGGCAATTTTTAGCAATTAATATCTTGTTATCTATTGCGAAAATTTCAAAATGGTAGAAGATTTTTCTTCTCAGTTTAGTCCATTCTGCTTATCATTATTTATTTATCATTATTTTCCAAAACATCTTATATATGCATGAAATCTTATATATACTCTAGCTATAATAGCTTATAAATTATAAACTTTATAATAATATACAATAATTATAGTAATATATAGGGTGTTTAGCGTAACGATCCGCATGATTTTTCAGACACTTTTGATAGTTCAAAAAAAGATTGAAGGATGAATATTTATCTGTTTTATATAGGCTTATGATACGCGATAAAAAAATAAAAAACCGTTTCTTTTCATAGGGAAGTCAAAGTCATCTTAAATTTTTTAAATAGCACCATACAATTTTTTTCTATAATATTGTAGGAATCTTCAAGACGAATTCAAATTATTGTCGAAACTTTTATTGATGTTTTAATGATTTTATTGTATATTTTATTAAATAAGTACATGTGCATGTATGTATGTATATATTATATGTTCCGTATTCAAAAGTTGTAAGCATTGTTACAAATAATGTTATAATTGGTATTAAGTATCAATAAAATTAATAAAATATCAATAAAAGACATTTCGATAGTGATTTGAATTTGTCTTAAAGAACCTTGTAATATTATAAAATAAAATTATATGGTGCTATTTAAAAATTTAAAATGACTGATTTTTATGAAAAAATTTTTTTTTAATTCTTTTGCACGTTGTAACTTTTATAAAACAGATGAATATTCATCTTTTAACTTTTTTTAAACTGTTGTTATCTGAGAAATTGTGCAGACCGTTATGCTGAACATCCCTATATGATATATATAGAGTAGGTCGTTTTAATCTTTCCATGCTAATAATTTGAAAAGGAAGCATTTTTCAAAAAAAAAAAAAAAAAAAAAAAAAAGGAAAAAAATTATTTTTTTTTAAAAAAGGAAAAAAAATAAATATTTAAATAAAAATTTTAAATTTTTATATTTTTTTTTAATATTAT
>Ga0157364_1005266_pt1 | contig 13134 bp, 5 predicted proteins | sample AttsexASBM2_FD_111476 | JGI IMG/M metagenome (GOLD analysis project Ga0157364, IMG submission 111476) | Fungus gardens microbial communities from leaf cutter ant in Ribeirão Preto, State of São Paulo, Brazil - Atta sexdens ASBM2 | ecosystem: Host-associated > Fungi > Mycelium > Unclassified ... | reverse complement strand
GAGTATCCCTTGCGTCAATCGCGTTGGAAGAGGGCAATTTTTCTTTAAAATTTTGTGAGATGGTGCGCCGAGATTATTTTATAATATGCAATTACGATTTTATATGAGCAACGCTCATAACATATTTTATAAAAAAAAAAATTATCTTCATTCCAGATCACTAAAACTGGGCAGTGTCCCGATGCAGTTTGCAAAAACTGTAATGGTATAAAATTAAAGTATCGTACGTGGTGTACAAACATTGCACCACTTCAATTCTCTTAAAAGAAAGATATAAATTTGCGCATGCGTGTCCTTTGTGTTCTTTACAAAGGTTTTTATATTTTATCTTATAAGCGAACTAAAGGAATTAATCTGTTTTAACGTAGCTCTCGAGAAAATTCCAACATATCATAGTCGTCCGATACATCAAAGGATTAAGTCATGTTCGTGAGATTAATGTAATTTATATTTGCATAGCGTAATATATATAATTTATAAGATACTCAAGCCTGAAGAAATGTATCACATAAATATCGTGAACGAATTCATATCAAAGACGCTGTTCTCGGAGAGCTACATGATTCATGTAGCTCGAATCGCGCTTAGATTACGCTGTTTATGAAGACTGCTTGATTGTCGACGAAATTCCATTTCGAGGATGATGTACCACCGATCGTGAGTTGGATCGCGTGAGATCAGATTACGAGTAAGGACATCTTCCTGCGGTCATTTGGCGAAGTTCCATGCAAGCGACTGCCGGACCGTTTCGAGAGATAGAGATAGGTACAAAGAGGAAAGAGAGAGAGAGAGAGAGGGGGGTGGGGAAGGGGGGAAGAGAGAAGGAAGAGAGAAGCGCATGCTCCTCGCTTCGATATATCGGTGCGACTATTTAGCGCCGCTAACGAGTGCAGGATACCGCCGCGCCGTCGGACGATCTACACGTATGGCGCGTTATCCCATGAATGGAGCTCGCAATCTCGTCTCTGGATCTCTCAACGTGGCCGGCGGGGCCAGCGAAGTGAACAGTTGGTCGACGTCGGAGAGCTTGCTCCACTCGCGGCAATGCGAGCTACCGTTTGAGATTAGCATCTTTTATGCATATACATGGGAGACCTGCAGGCGGACGCACGCGGGCGCGCACGACTACCCAATTCCGCCTCGTAGCGAAGAGGTTTATCTACGTACGTACGGTGAATGCACACAGCCGCGATGCATTCGCGGAGGGCCAGAAGCTCCAACTCTCTCTTTCTTACCTCTCGGTTCTATCTCTTTCTGCTTCTCGCTTACGTCGAGCTTCTGTCGAGCCCTTCTCGCGCCAACATCATCGTATTACGAGCTTGTGCATCCTCGGCCTCTCTATGCCACTCCATGCCTTTGGGAAGTGGCCTCTGATCTTATCTCGACGACTCGTCTCCTTTGGAGCGGATCCCCTCGGTTTAAGGCCCACAGCTGCGTCTATGATCGTGTTCGTTTAGTTGCATTCTCGAAACTGCAGCACTTTCGTGTAGAACGCATGCGGTTCGACACGGGACACTTTCCACCCGGAAGGTATCCCTTCACTTGGAGGGTGACAGGATAATTACACTGGTCTCTCCCCAGGGGAGAAGTCGCACTCTCTCGCGAAAGGAATCGTCGAAATCCCGGCTAACGTTGATGGTCGACGCAGCGTGCGCGCTAATGACGGTCGATCGTTTCCCGCGATTAATTATTAAACGATTAGTTGCTAACTGGGAGCGGTTTGGAATCTCGAGTCTCGATGAGATTGGGTGCCCCATGAAATATGTAAATTCGAGAACATCGGATATTCATTACGTTTAAGTAAGCGGATAGATTTGAATAATAAGTAGCGCCCCATTTTTCTTGTTAGAAAACTAACATTCTCTATGATGTAAATTAATTCTTATTAAATTCGCGCAAAATTCATGGATTCGTATAAGAGAGACGCCATGAGACGGAAGAAATTGAATAATTTTGACTGATACAATCTGCATTATACGATGAAATTGAAAGCCGTAATCTGACTTTCATACTGCCATTCATTCACAGTTGCGAAAGCGATTGTGTACTCGCAACGTGCAATAAGGCCTAAGAGCGTTCCTTGTTAAAATGCAATTATTCCAGCGCGTATCCAGCATTGTTAACCGGCGTTGCGTGCGAACACTCGTCCGCTGCGAAAATGATTTGTAGTTCTGTGCTTATGATAAACCATATACTTTATCGATAAAAGATCGCGTGGGCGATCGAAGGCATTTTCCGAACACCTTCGATGATGGAGTAATTGCGCTGGACACCGAGTAAATGGGCGTTAAGCGTGGGAAGCTATCAAAAATGTCGATAGCAACTGCTTTTCTGGATCATTGCTTTTTATTTATGAAATACATTTTTAAGAATTAACCTAAAAAGAAATCGAAGACTTTCCCCGATAAACTGCAATTAAAGTTTAACCGCGCATTTTACATGAGAAAACTTTTTGCTGATCCCGATACATCTGATTTGTTAAAGGAAGAATAAAAATATTTCTTTTATAAAAATTGACGTAGATCGTTAGATTGATTATTTCATTATTGGACGGGAATTAAATATAAAGAACGATCATATTAAACGATCCGTTTTTGTTTCGATTTCATGCTGTTTGCATTCATAATACTGTTGATAATAACAAACGTGCATCGGGATCTCGTTGTTTTGCCACATATTTAGCAATATATTTGTATCTTTATGCGGCACATGAGAATGTTTATATAAAAATGCATTCGCGCGCACAAGTCGCGATTATCTCGCTCGAAGTGCGCCTTACGAACGGTATTGTCGGGTCTAAAATTTGTACGTACGACAGCACGGCGACATTCGCGTGCCTGGAAATATGAAAGTTTTTCCTACGCTCAGACACACACAGGCTATTGCCGTAATCGTATTCACGGTATTCGCGTCGTTCTGGGACGAACTTTGAATACCGGTTTTCCGTTTCTCGACATGCGCCGACTGTGAGCCAATTTATATGCAAAATTATCTCGCGCAGTAACACATGTTCAAAAGGCATGGACGACCATAAAAAATTACATTATCACATCGTCACGCGCAAAATTTGTATGCAAAAGCGTGTAGACGCGATATCGTGCCCACGAATAGGAAGCATCGTGCGTACCGAAAAACGCTGCATTTATTCATATTTGTCTTTTTTCAAGGTCGACCAAAAAATTCAGATGAGAATAACCCAGAATAGTTCCCGGGATGCGTGTCTTAAATTGATCAGCGTGCGTGCGGTGACACGCCAAATGTTTTACATGCACGGACGGTATGTCAAATTACATTTATGCACCCTGTCATCCGTTACTTTGTATCAACGTTTTCTTTATCCGTGCGTTCTACCGTAATTTCATGAAATTGGTGACTTAATTAGAAATCTAGAAAAAAAAACACGACTTAATAATGACGCTATAATTCCGCTTACCGATGTAAATATCAAAGTGATATCGAAGTGTCGCATTGATTTGTCAAAGCGGATCGCAATTATTTTCGATATCCAATTCATTGATGTGACTGCTGTTCGCACCTAATCGTAAACATATTATCTGAACGAAACCGACAATTTGCGTAATAATGACAGATTATATTACGTAGATTATACTACATAGATTATAATACTCGGATATATCGGTCTTTAAGATAATCGCTTTTATATTTCCGCACTGTGTGATTTAGTGTAGCTTAATAATGAGATACATGGCGCCAGATGATTAATATTTGGATCCAATAAAGCATTGAACGTTGAATATGAAAAAATGCTAATGAACTTGAAATTTCGATGTTAATCGTAAGATGAGAAATTGGACGAGATTTGAAGCTAGTTTACACTGCCTCTGCTGATTGCGCAATACTGCGCAGTCAATAAATCACATTTTTCTAACCGTTCGATAAATAATTATGTCGAAGAAATCCTTTTGCTTTGAATTAGGTAATGCCAATTAGGTAATGCTTATATAATGCTATTTTCCGCAATACAAATATCTTTAAATTTGTGCAGACATTTAAAAAAATATGAATGTGGATTTAATACTATATATTATAATATATTATAATATATTATAATAGTATATAATAGTATACAATAGTACATCATTATGTTGATATCAACATCAATGTAGTGTGAAACACTATGAAATTAAATTCACACTATGTTGGTGTGGATTTAAAATCCATGGTGTTAAATCTACACCAATATAGTGTGAATTGAACTTTATGGTGCTAGATTAACACCACGGGTTTCTTAAAATTCACATCATAGTAGTAGACGGAAAGAATGATTCTACTGAAATACTTAAAAATTTAACCAAGATGCAGATCTATAAATAATTTTGTTGGCCCAAAATGCAAATGTTGGCACCAAAATAATTTTGTAGAAATCTCAAGTAATGAGCAATGCTGCAAAGAGTTTTGACATTCTAGCAAACAGTTTAATAATATTATTTTCAGATTTAGCTACATTTTTAGATATTTTAGCAAAATCATTCTTTTCGTGTATCAATATCAACACGATAAGAATTATATAACCATCGATATTAAATCTACATTCACATTTTTTAGAGTGGAAATATTTGCTATTGTAGAAGTCTCCGCAGTTAAATGACGGATATTACTTCGATCTTATATTTGCATCAAATTCCTACTTGGAAAAGTCACCCGTTAAATTATACATTTGCAAAAGAGATACGAAAGTTTGCTATCGACGAAAGTAATTCCGTCGCGGTGCAACAACGCAAAGACAGACAACGACGTTATGTAAATGAGTCAGTTTTATTAAACAAGAATCGACAGGATCGAGCGAAACGAGCCGCTACTCGCCAGTACTTGCCGTTCGTTTGTTCATTTTTCGGTGGAATCGCAAAAATAGCAGGATTATGCAAATACGGCGTTTATCCGTCCGGAGCCCGGCAGCACTCGTCGATCTTCCATGGTCGTTATAACGCGAAGATGTTCAGCAAACGTCGCGAAAATCGCACTCGTTAATCTCTCGGGGCGTTCTTATCGGACCGGCGTTATGAATTAAAGCCAGTCGCCGTCGGGGCGCAACCGACCAGCGCAAGAGTTTTAATAACGAATGTGATCACGTAATAACAGGTCGATCGGCTTCTGTCTCAGCATAAACTCTATGTGCGCGTAGCCGTACGTTTATTATCCATGTAAATGAAAAAACGTTTCAAGGGAGAACCTGATTCTGCGCGGGTGTACCGAGGAAAAAGATCAATTTTACTCGTGATGGATTTATTATTATTTGTGTTCTTTTCTCGCCGATAAAAAGTAACAATGTGGTAATATTGTTATCGTCATCATATCAGAATCATAATTTTTGGTTCTGTATTTTACATAACTAGTTTATATATTAAATTGTTGTCATACACATAGCGCGCGTATTAATAGAAACTACAAATTTGCTCGATAGCAATCGGACCGAGATAGCAAATTACTGTAATTAGCGTTGTGTCTGATCTCGCATGAATTTATTACAGTTGTGTTTTATTACATATAGGTACGTCAAAAGCATTCCAGTATCTAAACGCAGATGTAAGTACCACAGGAATTTCTGCTTAAACGGCACCGAGGTAAACTATTCGGTATAAAGAGATCCAACATAAGCGATAGACCGAAGATATTGTCTTAAAGCGAATCATATTCTGTGGAGAGAAGAGAGAGAGAGAGAGAGAGAGAGAAAATTTAAGAATAGAATCCTTGTAATATTTAGAAATTGACATAATGATATAAATATATAAAATAATCTAGAAATCTAGACTCTGTTTTTATGAGTTAAATTTCAAAATTACCTTATATATCAAAAATATCTGAGAATATGTCACATAAATATGCATATATGTGATATAGTTTTATTACTTATATCGTTATTAGAAAATTCAATTAAAATTTTTTATTTAAATCTTAAATGATATATTTTTTATTTAAATCTTAAATCTTAAATTCATCTGTCCGTCTTAAGCTTTTTTAAACAATTTATTGCAGAAATATGTTACGCTGCAATACGAAAAAAAAAAGATAATGATACATTCAAGGAGTTGCGGAATTATATTAACTGCTTCTCCGTTTTGCCAGATTTAATTCTGTTTCATATCAATAAAATGATAATTCGAATCGAGAGCCATCGACCTATAAATATTTTATGAATATTCATTATATTATATTGCTACGATTTATGTATTAAATATTGCTACGATATTTTCACGAGTACTCGAAAATTTTGAAAATGCATGTAATTCGTATAATATCCAAACATGATGGGTCAGTGATACATGGCGTAAAATTGGAAAAGAGATTAGATGTGAAAGAAATTAATACACGTAAATTAGAAAAATTAGAGAAGAATCGTTGGAAAAAAATTAGAGAGCGGAGCTCCCCATCGTAGATGAACGGCATTGGATCCTTGTACGCGATCACGAGAAGCTGTCAACTCGATAAAACGTCAGCGTAATCAAATCGCGGGAGCTGAAAACGTCAGGCGGCGACGTATCGCCGGGTTTCGGGGGTCCAATCAAGGTGGTATTGAATGCGTTTGTTACGATGCCTCGCTCGGCTCGCCCCACAACCGGGATAAGTGCATTATCGGGGCCCACGAATGCCGGCGACACGCACACACGTTACGAGAGACGTGCGCGGGCGTACGAATGAACGTTCGAATAGAAAATCCATAGGCTCTACTGCTGTTCTCGTGCGTATTCTGCGATTCTAATGAGGCGTACAGTCGTCGTCATTTGCCGAGATTGGCGCGAAGGGTGGCGGGCGGTGGGTGACGAAGCAAAAGGAAGACCGAGATCAGGCTTCATGAGAGAGAATTCAATCCCGTAAAGTCGCAGCATAATAAGCAATTACTGCCGTTCCGTAGGAATTGCATGCGGCGCGCCACTAGGGTGGAAACTGCATTTGCGGAATCTCGATTAAATACATGTTACATACCATTAACCCTTTCAACGTGGTAGCATTGAAGCGTATACGCGCGGAATTCTGCGTTATAATCGTCGCGGTGTTCCTACGAAGGAATTGATGCTATTTAAACCAAATTTGGGATTATGAGAGAATGATTTCATAATTGTATACAATTATGAAAAATTGAATTTCGGAAACATTTACGGTTTACCAATATAATGTCCGGAACATTAACGATTTATAATCAATATATTGTGTATTCAATCAGCATTGTTTAATTATGTAACATTAAAATTAAATCAAAATTTCCAATCACTAATAAAATATAAATGATGCGAAAAGGCAATATTCATTTATATGTATTACAATACGCGAATAATATGAAATTATTATTATAGATTATAATATGCACAAAGAAAAGACGTAATTTTCATCCGGGCTGTCACGGAAATGTAATAATTTTAATCCTCGATAAAAGTCACGGTAATATGAAGATCATACTTAAAGCTTTGAGCATCTTGCAAAAAGAATAATAGAGCTTAGATTCTCTTTTGTGATCGATTCATTTCATACGCGTTGTATCACGCGACATCGCGATACATCTACGATCGAGGTTGCCGAGGCATCGACACGGTAACATCATCGATACCATTGAAACCAGATACTCTTGTTCACTGAACAGAACGATCTCTGAAAAACCCAGCTATCATTGATATCCCTACAGATGTATCGCGCTTGCGTTAATAACGAGGAGCGTTTGGTTGGAAAAAAAATAACGAGGATGCGTATATATGGCGCGCGTAATACGAGCCTGATTCTAACGCGGAGATTCGCAAAATCTGTCTTCGTTGAAATACATCACTTTAGAGAGAACAATGCATCAGTTACTTGATACGGAAGTATTATTCTCTTAACTTATAATTTTTTTTTAACGTACTATAAATTTTTCATATATAAGATGTAAGGATTTAGTCGGCAATATTAAAAATTTGAAGACATAATGTAATAAATATCAATCAATTTTAATATTAATCAATTTATTCATTCAATAAAAATTTCAAATTTGCAAAGATTACTGAATATTTTAACATAATCTCTTTTTCATAGAGATTTAAATTTAGATATGTGTACATGTTAAATTTAATTGGTGATGGATGAATATGTTACTTAATTATTACTATAGGAATAATAATTATGAAATAACAATTACAACTTTATTCTGCTTTTTGTTATGATTGCAGATTTAGCTAAATTTAAATTTCAACATATAATATTAATACTTACAATAGAGTAAGATTCCTTATATAAAACAATTAACAAATTACAAATGGGCTTTTAGGAATCGGCGCTGTAATAATTTCGATTAACCTAAAACAATCTTCTATAAATAATATATATTTGTCGAACGTTTCGGCTAACTTCTAGCCTTTATTAGCGAATGTGTTACATAAAATCTTTATCCTGTGGTTATACTCCGACATCAAATTTCCCATAATTTTAAAGTCAAATATCGTTGATCATCCAGCTTATCAACTGGTTATGGAAAATTTGATGTCGCGCGGAATGTAACCACAGGATGAAGATTTTTATGGATTTTATGTAATACATTCGCTTACGAAGGCTAGAAGTTAGCCGAAACATTCGACAAATATATTATTTAGAGGATTGTTATATAGAGGATTGTTTTAGACCAATCGAAATAAAGGCGCAATTATTACAGCGTCGATTCCTAAAGGTCCATTTGTAATTTGTTAATTGATATACAATAATATTAAATAATGAAAAGAGTTTTTAATTATTTATCATCCATCTTAACTAACGTGAGTCTCAGCAAAACACACATCAATTTTAAACAGACATGTGAATTAGCTGAATTTCTTTTAGCACTAAAGAAGTTTGACGAATCGCCATACTTCCTTCGCGAACTTTTAAATCGTGTCGCTTTATGCTCAAGTCTTGTACCGTCTTTCAAAATTTAGAGTCTGCCCGTCGTATTCCGGGCGGGTAAGGCGAGAATTTACAGCCCGGTTTGGCAATGCGCACGTGTATAAGTCTGAAATATGCTTCGAAGCTTATCCAATGTCACAGTCGACCAAGAAACATGCGTGTAAGGCAATAACGCGACTCGTCTCTCTCTTCCATTCGTACCTTTCGTTGCCTTTCGATAACTTGCCGCCCGCTGGTAGATTACGAAAGCAATTCGCTTCGCTGTTATTTCATAACGTAAATGTCCAGTGCATTCATGAATTTCTTTAAACGTTATATAAGATGGTAGAAGAAAATGGACTTGATTCAGCGATACTGATATATTATGAAAGATTATTTCGCGGTATATTCAGATCTAATAAGCAACTAAATGTAAATTCTGTACTTTAAACTCGACTTCTTCTTCTCCTTCACTTCTAAGCGGATATCTGATCAAATCTTAGAGTCACGGTACTATAATTATTGTTAACTAGTATGAATTACGTTTCTAATTTTTAATATGAAACATCTTGAAAAGTGAGTTTATGATTATCGTTCAAATATATAATAAAATAATCATTTTTTTGTTTTATCGTTGATTTTAAAGTTTTCAGTTCGTGAAATCATTATTTTTAACAGAATAACTCTTTAATTAAATTATCCTAGAAATTTTTACTCAGAGAAATTTTTCTTTAACGTTGATTGATGTTGATACACAACGATATGTGAAACGACATACGCGTGTATTCCATAAGTTATAAGTTAATGCACATTAACGTAATGAACTTCTTCCCTTTCTTGCGAAAGAGAGAACGAGATATCTCCGAATTACATAAATCGATATGCATCTGTGCCCAGGTCATAAATCAATAAATTCTTAACCCTCCTTTCGAGCGTCGACAAACAAAACACCCCGTTCTCGATTCTCGCGCATATCTATACATAGTGCACACAAACATGTACCCATCCCCGATTCCTTCCCGGAGCTGAATATGACCTTAAGCAGCCGTTTTTTACTCGCGTTAAAATGCACCCCTAGCAGGGAGCTATGGCGCCCGAGCGGCGACAGCCACCCTCACCTCCGGGGCGACTCGGCCCCATACCGTGTACCGTAGGACAGGGGGTACCAGATAATTCTGTTTTAGTTTCGCATTACAACGCGAGGCACGGCAGCGAGACGGACTTCTCGTCCCATCAGGACGACATCCCTCGCTCCTTGTAGCCCATCCCCTTTTTCACTTTCTTCGGTGATCGCTTTGGGGCACTGAGAAAGAAATTCGTTCTTTCTCTTTTTAACATTATTCTTCGCTCGCTTTGTCTCGCGCGCGTTATGCACCCTTGTCTTTTTATCCTTTTCTCCTGCTTTTCTCGTGACGGACACGAAAGTAATCGCGAGAGATAGCTGCCGAATAAGAATTTGACTAATATAATTGCGGATGCTAAGAAGCCACTCTCGTCGGCTATTGTGCCACGTTATCTCCTTACTTGTATTCCTTATACTTTTTTCTTCTTTGCCTCTATGGTAAATAAAAAAGGAAGTGAGGGAGGCAACTCTATGAAGGACATTTTCGAAAATATATTTATGCATCTTGCTGGAGAATGTAGAACGTTGCGAAGGGAACAAAATTTAAATATGTTTATATTGAATGACAATTCTTTCGGAAGAGAAGATAAGAATTTTTCCTTATGTAAGCTACATTTGGATTTATATGCCGATTATAATTTTTCTTGGCGTTGTTAAACCAGCGAAATTGAGAAAATAGATAGCTTAATTTACGCGCTCTAGGGTGATATTCTTTCAAATGTTAAAGAAAGAAAATTCAAGTAAATTCTTACTCTTTTATATTTTACCAATATTAGAATCAATTAAATTTTATAATAACCGAAATTACTAAACAATTATATAATTCTTGCTTGCCTAAATGCGGACTATATAATCAAAGTGCAAAGAATTGATATACGTTAAATAACTGATTCGACGATATCTACAATGTTGAAAATCTACAGTGTTGAAAGGGTTCGCTCTCGATTTCTGACCTCGAGCATGGCATTAAGCTGAATTCCACGTTCGCCCGAGCACATTCCACAGCCATCCCGAAAAGCGAAACTCGCTTTTAGTCGGTACGCGAGACAGACGGAAGTAATTTCGAATTTACGCCTCGACAAGTTTCAGCATAAGTCGCACATCTCATTTTGCAGTAGTCAAATGTTTCCTCGTGAAATGTACGTCTCTGTGACGCTTTTGCAAGAAGACTCGGTAAAAATTGTGCGACGCGTCGCGTTTGAAAGCTAAATCTTTGACGATCGTTAAACAAGCTACGTGTGAATTTGTTACTCGTTTGAAGAGTCGAACGAAGTAAATCTCTGACAGGCAGCGTGATGCATTCCGGCGATTCGTCCAAACGTGAATTGTCTACCCATCGACGGACAGGAATCACAAACAAACAACGAATGGCCGACTGCGTTTTAAATATCGCAGCTCCGAATCCTCTTTTGACAGCTCGCGAGAATCTGAAACCATCGCATACTATTCTCGGGCGTTATGTGTACGTACACTCGTAGGGAAAAATGTCCATCGATTTTAGATTCCTTCGTGTATAGAGAAAAACAAAGATCGAAAGATCGAAATAATAGCCGCCAGCCATTGAAAGTGAAACGGTCTGTGCAGTTATGTAATAGAAAAATCGTAATTTATGGCTCTGCATTGTCACTTTCTGTCGTCGTAGTTACATGTCTTAAATAACTGCTGAACCGAGTCCACGTAAGCATCAAGTATAAATCCTTTTCCTTCGATTTCTGACCTCGACGTAGAATTAATCTGGATTCCGCGTACGTTGGCACGCGGCGCGATTTCATCGACGATATTTTGCGCGTCGATACACACGACAAATAGAACCAATCCCAAGTTTTATTCCGATAAATCGTGGTGCAAAATACTGCTCCGTCGTGTAAAACGAGAATTTCGCTGCTCACTACGACGATGTTTCTCGTCTAAAGTGACATACCCAGAATGAGACAGTAAATCTCGAATTACGTAAATGAAAATGCACGTCTTTTATAAATCTCGAGCAGAGTTGCTGATTTTTTTTCAAGACTACCTCGTATTTTTCTTGAAATTTTAAAAACTATAATTATAAGTTCATTAAGACGCAAAAATATAAATTGCAACATGATACTTATTACGGTCATCGACTCTTAATTAATCTGCTCTCTCTCTCTCTCTCTCTCTCTCTCTCTCTCTCTCTCTCTCTTAAAGTGATTTCTTAATTTAAATATTTTTAAATAAGACATATATATGATCTGTGTAAGTCAGATAATTTTCTATAATAGATATATAATAACTTATAATTATATGTATAATTACATATAATTATCAGTATACAGTATTATAATGTATTCTGAAAATTACATAAAAATAAATTCATATAAAATTTTTTTTTCTCGAGTTACATTATTTTTGATCAAGAAATCATTTATATAACTTATTATCATGATTCTTTTTATCAAAGTTTTCCTTAGGAAAATAAAATTGTACGGTTATAAGTAAAAAGCTTTCTTCTTATAATAAAACTATAATTATAAATTAAAACTTATAGTAATTATAATAAATTAAAAATTCGCTTATAGCCTGAAGATGTTTCGATATTTTTATAGGAAAACTTCGACAAAAGGAGTGATGATAATAAGTTACATAAATGATTTCTTAGTCAAAAATAAATTTTCTTTTTGGAATAAACTTTAGATTTAACGTTATATTGTTTTTTTTTTGAAATTTTGACATTTGAGAAATGTTCATGAACAGAGAATGTTCTATACAAATTTATATCATAAAGTGTATAGAACAGAGAATGTTCTATACAAATTTATATCATAAAACATTTAACAGACGGTAATGAACATAACTTTTTAAAATGATAATGCAACGGTTAGTGATAATACAAACGGTCTTGACGGTTGTTGTTACGCGTACAAACAAGATCATTCCGCGTTGTGTTGTGTCATTCACGCTACGAGAATTGCGCCGGCAGGTAGTGGCGTGGAGTCGCTCCACATGTCACTGTGTCATTGTCCCATGAAACGTGATCCTTTTCAACAACAATTAGCGATAATCAATTTACATTAATTCACTTTATGATTAACAATCCTTAAGCATATTAAGACGACAATTACTATACATATATTAGATATATTTCGCGTTATTTATTTATATAAGAATGAGAAATGTAGGAGATGAAAAAATTATAAATTACCGTTCCG
>Ga0157364_1005264_pt1 | contig 13135 bp, 16 predicted proteins | sample AttsexASBM2_FD_111476 | JGI IMG/M metagenome (GOLD analysis project Ga0157364, IMG submission 111476) | Fungus gardens microbial communities from leaf cutter ant in Ribeirão Preto, State of São Paulo, Brazil - Atta sexdens ASBM2 | ecosystem: Host-associated > Fungi > Mycelium > Unclassified ... | reverse complement strand
TTATCTATGAGTTAGGACAGATGTGGTTGGAATGGGATGTGACAAAATTCTGCTGATGGGAGGAGGTTATATTAATCTATCATAAAATGAACTACTGATTATGATATATGAAACTTAGATGACTTGACAGTGATTTAGATGTTCAGTATAAGAAAATAGTGATGATAGATGATAGGTAGTATTAATAAGAATAATTAATGTTGTTAAGTCTGAGGTCTAATTTTCAAATACAGAGATATATATACAAAAGAGTAATAATCTATATATAAGCTGTTTCTATCACATAATTAAAACTCATATCTGATAAAAGCTATCATCTGTTATAGAAGATGCTAGGCTAATTTTAGAAGATAATTAATTATATTACTATGAATACTTATTGTTATAGAATATACTATATATTATTGTCACATTTCATTCTGACCACATCTATTCCAACTCATGGATAACATCCTTTTCTCATCTGTACTTTTTAATCTCTTCTAGTATAGATCACATCTCTCCATTTTCTCTTAGGTGTCCTTACTAGACTCTTGTCAATTCTATTTCTAATATCTAAGAATCACTAGTAAACCAGAGTAACTTACTTAACAGTTTCCATTCCAAATAACTATCCTAGGTAGTATATCTAATATATAATCTAGTAGTTTACACTGTATTAGCTTATACTAAAAATTGACTAAAATTAATACCCTCTTCTAGTATTAGCAATGACATATTTCTGTTACAAACTTCATTCAGCTTGTATCTCTACAACTAATAGACCAATTTTCACAAACTAAGTTGCACTGTAAAGCCCCAAATGAGGGTTATCTGCACATATATGGGATGTACAAAAGCAACAACAAACAATCAAGATATCAAGTCATCAGTAACTATAAAATCTTTATTTACTAATATCCCATGAATGACCAGACGGATTCACATGATTGAACTTATATTAAAAAGTGCTTATCAAACTATTTCCAATGATATATAGTATATTACATAGCAATAAGTATTCATAGAGATACAAGCATATCAATGTAGTAACATAATTAGTTATCTTCTAAAATTAACCTGACAGCTGCTATGACAGATGATAGCTCCCATCAGATATAAGTTTTGATCATGTGATGGAAATAGCTTATACACAGACCATTACTCTTTTGTATATATACTTTTGTGTCTGAAGATTAGACCTTAGACTTAATAATATCAATTTACATTAATTTACATCAATCTTTATCTTTTATTATCTGTATTGATCTTAATCATCATTGTTATCATTATTGAACTTCTGAATTACTCCTAAGCCTCTGAGAATGCACCCAAGGTTCAGATATTACAAATAAGTGAGTAGTTTATTTTGTGATAATTTTACTACTCTTTAGTGGTTCTAACTCACTAATTTTTCCAAGTTCACTTTTGAAATATATGACCAACATAGCTAGTAGAGACATAGTATATAAGTTAAAGCCAAAGGTTGTTCTGACTTATTTTTTGCATTCTTAGATAATATACTAAGTAACTTATTTAGACTTCTAAAATATTTTACTAAATATTAAATAATAAGATGTGAACTATGTCTAACAATTATTAAAAACAGTTTGATGAACACTTTCTTTATTTAGCCATTTATAAAATAATAGCCAATAAAACTTTACAATTACTAATAGCCTAATATTTTAGTTGTTTGTTATTACTTTTATGTATCTTATATATATATGAATAGCTTCATTTAGAGCTTTCCAGTATAACTTATTTTGTGAAAATTAGTTTACTAATTGTAGAGATATGAGTTGAATGAAGTTTGTAATATAATTATTTTGTTACTCATTAATAAAAATCTAGAGATATTGTTTAAGCTCTTGATTCACTTGCTCTGTTTATTCATCCAACTACAAATGTTTAAGCTATAGATAAAGCTATCTCAACACTAAGTAAATACTAGAGTTTTTTTGTAAAGAGTACTATGAACTACAGTCCCTTATCTAATATAATATAAGTAAGAAAGCTATAATGTATTTACACATAGTGCAGAAAGGATCTTGTTATGCTTTTTACCATAATAGTTGTGTGAGTTAGAATAAAATATATTCTTGTTATATACTTTCTAACATCCACACTCTTTTAGTATAAATAACACTCTATTTCTAATCATCTATCAATTCAAGAACTAAAACTTTGTATTCTTTATTAATTTTATGGGGTCTGAATAACAATGTTATGATTGATATCCCATGTCTATAAGTGACTGTATCATAGACTACATGTTCTAGGGTGGTTTCTTTATGATACAATAACTGGCTGTGCTATAGTTGTCTCAGTTAGCACCTCATATAGTAGATATTATTTCCTTCATATTCTCCTCATGTTCTATGACTCATTTGCCATATGTATGTAGTATATAAGCCTCATAGTCAATAGATATATAGCTGTAGATACTATCCTATATTTTTATGCTTTACCAATTGACTCTATTCTCTACTCTTACTCAAGTCTTTACCTAAGTTACAACCTAAGCCAAGCCTAAGATTATAACATTTGGTAAAGTGTCACTAGGCTTACCTTGCAAAAGGAGAGTATATAGTGGTCAGACTACTAGAATAATTGAAGGTTTAACCATTGGAAGATACAAGACACTTGTGGCATAAACTATAGACAGTAGAACAGATAAACATTGAGAATACAAGATAAAAGCATTGTCAGAACAACTAGGATCATTGAAGATCACAGAAGACACCTTAAAAAATACCACAGAGTATACAAATGAAATATCAACAGCACCAGCAAATATACAGAATGAACAGATAGAATTGCTAAAAAACATGGTCCTGAATCTGATATGGTTTAATGAAAACAGAACAAAATTCAAAGACTGGTGAAAGGAAATTAGACTATTCCTCAAGAGTAACAGAGTAATAGCAACAGATAATAGGATCACAGTAATATTAGCCTGACTTAAAGGGAGCTGGAATTTATATCTAGAAGAAGCTTGATGAGCTAGATGAAGAAATAAATACCCAGAACTGGAACAAATTCAGATAAGAAATCAAAACAACATTCAGTAACAAGAGTAAGGTAGCAGATGCTGAATGGAAGATAGAAACCTTTAAGTAAGGAAAGAAGCATATTGTTATAACTTAAGCCCAAGAATTAGGACAGAAGACTATTCTTGTATTGAGGGACACAAGAGAACTCAATAGAGTTTCAATTACAAGTTAATCTACCTTATATACCTTTCTATCATAGTCTGTGCTAAGCTATTTCTAACCTACTCTAAAGGCTATGTGATAGTCATAAGGCCAACATGTAGTTGCCATGTTATATGACATCATTCTGTTCTAGAACCTTCTATGTCCTTCTTCTTGTCACCTGATCTATAACAGTGTCACACTTTGTCTTCTTCATCTTATATTCTAAATAAAAGAAAAGTAAAATAAAATAAAATAAAATAAAATAAAATAAAATAGAAACTAAGTCTATTGTTCTTAATTCTGACATCATCCTCTCTTCAAGGTTTCTCCTCCAAAGAAACTGACTTCCATCTCTGCTAACACCTTTCCAAATTTTTCAAATACTCATCCTCAAACTTTTTATCATCCCATCCAAACAACAACTTTGCAGTATACTTCTCTAGTAGTTCACTTCTTCTAAACTTCTCTGTATTTAGGTTTAACTTGATTTTCTACTTTTCTTCTATCCCTTCTTGTCTTCTTACTTTTGCACCTATCTTCCCTTTGAATTCATTGACTAATTCCCTTGCATTCTCTAAATCTTCTTTTTTTTCCCATGTATCATTTTCCACTGTAAACCTCTTCCAGCATACTAAATACTTCTCTATTCCCTGTACTTTCTTCTTATTTAGTATTTTCTCCACTTTCCACTTTTTCATTCCTTCTACTTCTACTGATTTTGGTTCCTTATACTTCACTACTCTACTCACATTAACCACTGGGTGGATCCTCATTGAGGTTAGTAGTTTTAACTTTACTGTATTTTTTGATACTACTTCTTCTATCACATATGGTCCCACATACCTCTCCATCAACTTCTTTGTTGGTCTTTCCTTGAATACTAAGTCTTTTATACTTAGCATTACTTTCTCATCCTTCTTACAGTCTTCTACTTCTTGCCTCCCTCTGTCTGCTTGTTTTCTCATCTTGTCTTGTGCCTTTTTTAATACTACTCCTGCTTCCTCCTGTACTCTTCTCATTCTTTCTACAAACTCCATTGTCTTCTCTACTTTGCCCTTCCTCCTAATATCAGCTCCCATTTGTAATTCCCTTCCATAGTTTGCCATGAATGGTGACACCTTTGTTGCTGAGTGAACCTTGTTGTTTACTGCAAACTCTGCTATTGCCAACTATTCTGGCCAGTCTCTCTGCCTGTATTCCATGAATAATCTTAAGTATTGTTTTAACTCTTGGTTCATTTGTTCTGTCTGCCCATCCATTTGTGGGTGGAATGCTGTTGACAACTTCATCTCAATTCCCAACATCTTATTTAACTTCCTTGTTAATTCCACTGCAAACTGCAGTCTTCTATTACTTATGACACTCTCTGGCAACCCATGTAGCTTCCACACATTATCTCTAAACAACTTCGCTAATCCTTCTGCTGATGTTTCTTCTTTAGTTTTTATGAAGTGGGCTATTTTTGACAACCTGTTGCATACTACTAATACCACATCCTTCTCTGCTACTAATAGTAACTTTGTAATGAAGTCTACCATTAAATATGTCCATGCTTTTTCTGGTACTTCATTCACCATCAACTTCCTTACTGGTGCCTCTGTTTGGTTCTTTATTCTTTGACATGTATCGCATCCTTCTACATATTTTCCAATGTTTTTTGTTACTCTTGGCCACCAATAGTTTCTTATGACTAACTCTGTCGTTTTCCACCTCCCTCTATGCTCTACTACCAGTACATCATGATATAACCAGATTATCTCCACTCTCAGTTCCTTATTCTTTGGTACATATATCTTCCCTTCTTTTAGTACCAAATCTTCCTCTATTTGCTATTCATCTCCTTATACTACTTTAACTCCTACCTTCTTTATCTCTTCTACTACTTCCTCATCCTTACTTTTAGCCCTTTTTATTTTTTCTATTATATCTACTTCTAGTCCTTCTATTACTACTTTGTGTAAACTATGCAACCAGCAATCCTTAATAAATACCTGATTCTCATTATCCTTTTCTACTCCTACTTTCTAGTCCAGTCTCCTACTCAAACTATCTGTCTTTCCTATTTTTGCTCCTGACACATGTTTTAATGTAAAGTCAAACCTGGACAGGTACAGCACTTATTAAGCTTGTCTCTGTGCTTTTATAAAATATTCAAAATTCTTATGGTCTGTCCAGACCTCAAATTTGAACTTAGTGCCTTCCAACAAATGCCTTTATGCTTCCAACTCTCAGATTACTGCCAACATCTCTTTATCGTGAATTTTATAATTTTGTTCTGTCTCATTCAATGATTTTGAGAGATAGGCTACTGATTTCCATCTTCTCTCTTCACACTCCATTGACAGTACTCCTCCTGTTGCATAATCTAATGCATCCACTTCCATCCTCATCTTTCTATCTAGGTCTAGTACCATCAATATGGGTTTTGTAGTGAACTGTTCCTTCAGTACTTTGAATAACTCCTCCTGCCTACTTCCTCACTCTTACTTCTGATTCTTTCTTGTGAGTTCATGCAGTGGTCTTGCTATTTTGGCAAAGTCTTTTACAAATCGTCTGTAATAGTTTACTAGTCCCAAGAATTTCTGTGTGTCTTTTACTGACTTTAGAGTCAGCCACTCCAGTACTGCCTTCATCTTCTCTTCTTCTATCTTTATTCTATCCTTTCCTATTACTACTCCCAAGAATCCTACTTCCCTAACCTTTCACTTACATTTCTCTAGTTTTACATATAAATTATTTTCCTCCAACCTCTTCACTACTTCTGCTACCAACTCATTGTGTCCTTTCTCCTCTTCTATCCCTATTATCACATCATCAATAAAGGTTACCACCTTCTCTGTATTTATTAAGTCTCTCAGCAACTCATTTATCATGGCCTAGAATGCAGCTAGTGAATTTGTCAGTCCAAAGAATATAACTATGGGTTCAAAAGATCCCTTTGGGGTTGTGAAAGCTGTCTTCCACTCATCTCCTTTCTTAATTCTAATATTGTTATAACCCCACCTCAGATTTATCTTTGTAAATATTTTTTTTGTGCCAATATTCTCAATCATGTCCGAAATGAGTGGTAATAGGTAGTTGTTCTTGATTGTCCACTCATTGAGATATTGATAATCTTGTACCATTCTCTTTTTCCCATCTTTTTTCCCTACAAAGAATACTAGTGCCATCTAAGGTAATTTTAAGGGTCTAATGTACCCTTTTCTCGACTGTTCCTTAATGAACTCATGTACCTCCTCTCTTTCTTCCCTTGACAATGGATATACCTTTCCCTTCTTTGGTACAAACTCTTCCTTTGTATCAGTAACATGATCTCAAATCTTCCTTGTAGGCATTCACTCTGACTGTTTCTTGCCAAAGACTTTAATCTACTTATAGAATTTTTCTGGAACCAGCTTTCTTGCTTCTATCTCCAACTTCGCTATTTTTTCCTTCTTGTCCCAATTTCTCTGCTACTCTTTTTACATCTATCATTTTCTCCTTCTTCTTTTCCTTTTCTTCTCACTTCCTTTCTGCTTTCTCTTTTACCTCTTCTTCTTTTTGTTTCTGCCACCTGTATTTCCTCTACTTCGGTCTTCACTGCTTTTCACATTTCTCAGGGCATCTTGTCATTCTAACTTTCCCTGTCTTCCAATCAATCTTGGGATTGTGGCGAGCTAACCATAGCATTTCCAAGATTATACTCCACTTTTGGCCTCTTATTACATCAATCTCCATTCTCTCTCTATGCTCTTGGTAGTAGATATTCACCTTTACCATATGTTCAATTGGTCTTTCTTTGTTGAATAAACTGTCCACATTTCTCATATATATGGGCTTCTCCATCTTCTTTAACTTGAATCTCTGCTTTCTTGCAAACTCCAAACTTATAACCAGCCTTGTGGCACTGCCATCCAATAGTGCCTCCACCGTTATCCTCTCTTATGTGTCTACTCTCTCTAACCTAATCTTTACCATTACTTCTCTTAATAAATTTTCTTCTTCTGCTTTCCTTACTTCAACTTCCTTCTTTTCTCTTTTCTTTCTTACTTCTTTCTTTTCCTTCTTTTCCTTAATTCTCTCTGAGTCCAATGCATCAACTTTTATTTCTCTAGCTAATACATTAAACCTGTTGTTAGAATTTAGTCAAGGGACTTAAGATCCTCTTCCTCTTTTAAATTGTCTGATTATTCAAAATTTCCCTTTCTTTCCCATCTTTGTCCATATTCCAGTCTTTTGCCATCCCCAATTCTGATCTTTCCTCCTCTATTTTTACAATATTGGGCCATATGCCTGAATCCTCAACAGGCATAGCAGTTCCTCCCTCTGTCTATGTCCATAGTATAAGGGTCCCTTCTTGGCAACCCTATTTCTTGTCCCTGCTCCTGACTTCTTACTACTATTGCATTTGTCCTTTCTACTTCCTCTATTGGGATGGGCCATGTTGTCATCTGCTGAGATGGCATTTCTTGCCTCCTCTGCCACACTTGTGGTTGTGGTATTTGCTATTCCTGTTGTAGTAACCACTAGTCGTAACGACCCTATAGTTTGCTTACTTCAGTAAAGCTTTTAACTGGCTATCTAGTAGTGGGGATTACAAGAGAACTTGACAAGGAGCCCTTGCTGCATTGCTACCCTATTTATATAAATTACATGTGGTCCATGCTACAACAATGTTCTACTTCTATTCCTGCCCTAAAGGCCTCATGTCTACCTTATATCTACTCTGCAGTGCCTGTGCAAGACTGTGCATCCTGTCCTAATGTCCATGTGTACTACATGTGGTAGTAATGTGGTGAACATACTCCCTGATGTCATCGTCTAGGCTCTTCTAGCCTTGTAGACCCTTGTAGACCACTCTAGGCCTATGACATAATCTCACATGCCCTTTTCCCGTTGTAGACTAATAATAATACTACTGTCCTATTTCTATCCTAACCCTAACTCTACCAAAGTCTGTTCACACACTCGTCTTATAATAGTTCCCCCCTGTTCCTGTTGTCTCTTCAGTCTTTCTTCTTTCCTTCTACTCTCCCTCTAATACCTGTCTAAATTAGTAGCACATTTGTACCACTGTTTTATGCTGGTTGGAGGCCTTTCTGCCTCCATCAACTTTCTTCTGACCATTCCATTCATCCCCCTCTTGAACTCTTCCACCAATGGTCTTTCTTCGTATTTGCTCCCTCTTGCCACTCTCCTAAACTCTTGAACAAACTCTTCCATTATCTTTCCTTCTTGTTCTAACTTCTTCAACTCTGCTACTTTCACTGACTCCTCTTCTTCTCCTTCAAACTCTTTCTTGATAGCTGCCAAAAATTTCTCTACTAATTTGTATTCTAATATTCTCTCTTCCAGATCCTCCAAGATATTCTCTTTTCAAACATCCACTGATCTTCTCTGTATATATGATAGTACCCATTGAATCTGTTCTTCCACTGCTGCTTTTCTCATCTTCATCTTTATGTACAATCTGTATACTGTCACAAAACCTGAGACTTTTGACGAGGTTCCATCAAAAATTTGTGGCCTTGTTACTTCTGTGCTCGTTGCCAACCCTCTTGCTCCTCCTGCTACTTGTTTCATTAATGTTGCAATTTGTTCTTGAAGCTGCCTTATGATAGCAGGATAGTTGGGCTGATTTATGTTATAATAGGAGGGTAGTGTAGTTGGTGGTGGTGTGGGCAGTGATGGTATATATAGTGGAAGTGCAGAACCTGTGCTGGTCTCACCTTCCAATTCATATTCCGAAGAAGAAATCTTGGTATGTGATAGCAGGCACTCTTCTTGTCCTGCCTACATGTCCTACTGACTACTTCAACTACTAACTACTGCCCTACAAAATTCTACACAATTTTGTCCTAAGAAGAACATTCTACTCTAAGCAATGTTTTAAGAACTGCTGCTGTTTCTCTATATAGACAGATTACAAGGGAATCTATAGCATAAGGCTGATATTGGAAGAAGTATGTAACACATCTACACAAGGTAATATGTTTGAGGTGCACTAGTGGGCTTTGATACAATCAAATGGCTAGGCTTCCCCTGCCTAACTAGTATACCCCTTATGCCTAAGGTCCGGTAGTTCTTCTTGATCAAAAGGCAGTGTTACCTTTCAATTAAGGATGGTAAAGAGTAAGTTAGAGAGTGTCCTATATTGGACAGTCTCAGGAAGGAGGATCAAGTTCTAATATTATGACTTAAGCCCAAGGGTTAGGACAGAAGATTACTCTTGTATTGAGGGATACAAGAGAACTCAATAGAGTTCCAATTACAAGTTAATCTATCTTATATACCTTTCTATCATAGTCTGTGCTAAGCTATTTCTAACCTACTTTAAAGATCATATGGTAGTCATAAGGTCAACATGTAGTTGCCATGTTATATGACATCATCCCATTCTAGAACCTTCTACATCCTTCTTCTTGTCACCTGATCTATGACAGTATCACACTTTGTCTTTATCATCTTATATTCTAAATAAAAGAAAAGTAAAATAAAATAAAAGAAGAGAAAATAAAATAAAAACTAAGTTCATTGTTCTTAATTCTGATAAAGAGTACCAAATAAAAGATCAAGACATTCAGACAAGGAAAGAAATATATTGCTGACTTTATAATAGAATTTGAAGTGTTAGTTATAAAGACTAAAACTAATAACATCTACACAATATTTTTGTTGAAGAAGAATGTTAAAAGTGACATTATAAAGCATAACTAATCATGTTAGATTTGTGAATAATGGACTTGACTTTATTTTATTTTATTTTATTTTATTTTATTTTCCTAATTTTCTTTATTTTTGAGTTTTAGTTTCTTTCTTTTTATTTTAGACTTAGGTGAAGAGGTATGATGTGACATCATGCATGATAGAAGCATAACACATATCATAAGATAGTCATATAATCATATAATACAATAAAAAGAATATAAAAAGTTTTGGAAAATAATATCATACTATATATTTGTTATATTATATTTTTCAACCATATTTATTCTAACCTATGAATAACCCCTTTTCTCTCATTCTCACTTCCTAACCTCTTCTAGTGTAGATCATACACCTCTAGTTTATCTTAGATATTCTTACTGGACCTTTGCTAACTCTATATCCTCTAATATCTGAAAATTACTAGAAATTAGAGTAACTTACTTAATAGCTTCCATTTTAGATAACTACACTAGATAGCATATCTAATATATAATCCAGTAGCTTGCACTATATTAGTTATATAATTTGGTAGTTTATATTGTATTAGTTATCCTGAAAATTGACTAAAACTAACACTCATTTCTGGTGTTGATAATGATATATCTTTCCATCTTATGGTGGTTTTCTACCTATCAAGTTTCCAAAGTTCTATTCCAAAATATGCAATTAGTGTGGCTAATAGAGGTGCAGCATACAAGCTAAAGCCAAAGGTCATTCCAACCTGTCTTCTGTATTTTCAGATAACACATAAATCATCTATCTGGACTTTTGAGATGCTCTACTAGATCTTGGATAATGAGATGTAAACTATATCTAACAATATAAATAGTATGTCATATACATAGTCTTTAGGATAGGTTAGAATTTGTATAGCACAAACCACTAGTTTAGTATATATAAAAGTAAATATATTATACTTAGAAATCTATTGAGTTCTCTTGTATTACTTAATACAAAAGTATATCTTTTGTTTATTATTAAGACTTAAGTTATAACAACCAGACTATTTGACATATTTAATACAAATGGAACCAAAAGTGGAAATTACAGAATAACTCAGTTTGTACCATTGAAACTAGAAATCAATGAATATACAGAAAATATCAATATGATAGTAAAATAATTAAATAATACAAACATGTTCTTAAAGTATGACTAGTTGGTCAAATACAATTCAGAAGTAAAATGAAACAAAGAAACAATATAGTTTACAAGATACTCAAAGAAATGCAAGATACAATATCAGAATATTTCATTCAAAATCAGGAGAATTACACCAACAAAAGAGCAGATAAAAAAACATCAGAAAATAGAAAAAGAACCAGATGTAATGAATCTAGATAAGAATAGAAAAATGAACAACTGAAAATAGGATTAATTATGAAGTTAAGTTTAAGATACACAGTATCATATTTCTATATTTCAAAGAAAGATAGATCTCTACAATCAGTACAAGACTACAGGAAGTTAAACTAGTATATGTTAGACACAGTTCACATCTTGTTATATGAGATACAATAAATAAGCTCTTAAAAGTTTAATTGGCAAACATGCATTATCTAGATATATATTTTAGAAAAGATGCTTAGAATGTCTAGCCGACAAGTTCACCAGAAGGTGGGAAGATATATCATTACTAACACTAGAAGATAGTGTTATTTTTAGTTGATTTTCAAAATAAAGCTTTTACAGTATAACTATCAACTTATATACTAAATATGCTACTTAGAGTAGTTATCTAAAAATAGATACTATTAAGCAAGTTACTCTAGTTTAAGGTGATTCTTGGATATCTAGAGTGAAAATCTATGAAGTTGTCAAGGGTTCATTGAGGATATCCAAGGTGTAATAGAGAGTATGATCTGTACTAGAAGAGATCAGAAAGTATGAATGGGAAAGAAAGTGTTATCTATAGGTTAGGATGGCTATGATCAAATCAGAATATGATAAAAGAACAAGACACTATCACTATTAATTAGAGAAATACTCAACAAGCTCAAGAACACAAGATATTTTAACAAACTGAACCTTATCTAGGAATACAATAATGTATAAATCAAAGAAGGTGATAAATGAAAAGCAGTGTTTCTAATGAATATAAGACTATTATTGAAGTATAAGCTATGTGTTGTGGCAACCACTAGTCACAAAGACTGATAACTACACAGCGAGTAAATCTCTTAAGTGGATATAATGTGGGAAGTTCATAAAAGAACTCGACAAGGAGTCTTTGCTAAATTAGAGTCCTATATATATGTTTTACATGTGATCTATCTAACAATAACTAAGCCTGCCCTATTATCCATGCTACAACCTCATGTCTGCCTTATTTCCTACTTAAGGCTGCCATGTTGTATTCATGTGCCCTGACATCATCTTCTAGATCATTCTACCATGTTCTAGGCCTATGACATCATATCATGTGACCTGTCATATGCCTGTAGTGTCATGTGCCTCTTCATCATCCAAAATTAAAAGAAAAGAAAACAAATTAATATAAAATCAAAAAATAAAAGAAAGGAAAATAAAACTTGTTAGTGTCCAAAGCATTCCATAACACTATGCTCACTCACTTTTTCATTCTCACCTTGTCATCACTTCTTATTAATTCTTTATTTTATATACTGTTATTCCACACCTCTGTTATTTTTATAGTCTTTATAATTATATCCAATTTATCTTGTAAATAGGTACATACTCAAACAGTTAGTATTTATTTCATAGCTAGACTATACTAGTGCCAGTTTTTTTTCCTCTAGTTCTAGATATATCCTTAGTGAGTCTTATTGTTTTATTTATCTAGTTTCTTTTTCTCTGGTCCTAATAACTTTCAAATACATTTGTTTATTCATCTCAAATTACTGTATTTCTATCTCATTAGGTTATAGGCCTTGACAGTGTCTATGCTTAAGATTCTTCCTCAGAAACTCTTTGTTTTCCTAAATTAAATAGTATAAATTACTATATCTGGTCCAACAATATAAAAGCAGCTTTATAGGCTTGCTGTTATGAACTAAAGTCTTTAGAGTCAGACAATAGAACAACTCTTGTATTGAGTAACACAAGAGAACTCGATAGAGTTCCTAGTACAAAGTAGTCTACTTTATATACTACTACTCATGGTCCGTGCTCACTACTGTGCACCTTACCCTAAATGACCATGTGTATAACATGAGGCCAACATGTGTTGTCCATGTTGTATGACATCACTTTATTCCAGAACCTTCTACTCCATTCTCTCAAGTCCTGTGATCAGTCTTGTGACTATG
>Ga0157364_1005263_pt1 | contig 13136 bp, 10 predicted proteins | sample AttsexASBM2_FD_111476 | JGI IMG/M metagenome (GOLD analysis project Ga0157364, IMG submission 111476) | Fungus gardens microbial communities from leaf cutter ant in Ribeirão Preto, State of São Paulo, Brazil - Atta sexdens ASBM2 | ecosystem: Host-associated > Fungi > Mycelium > Unclassified ... | reverse complement strand
GTGATAAGGTGTCGAGCGTCCAGAAGAAGCTAGAGAAGACTCTCTAGATGATTTAGCAGAAGGAGAGGGGTTTCGCCCTCTCTCTTCAGAATTGGTAGCAAGAGGAACTCCCTGCTGAATGTCCATCCCTAAGTCAATTCTGTTAGACATAGGTGGTAGTGAGTTATAGATGTTCGAAGCCATGATAGATTGGTTGAAATGAGAAGAGAAAGATAGTTTATTCGCAAACTTTCCAATAGGCGCTACCATACAAGATGGTGGTAAGAGGGAAAGAAGCAATGACTTTGTCACATTATTGTAACTATTATAATAGTTATATATAATATTACTTTATTTCTCTTTTGCTAAGTTCATAAATAAGAAAAGAAAAGAAAAGAGATAAAAGAGTTGGAATAATAATCAGTAAAAAAAACTTTAAATAAGATAAAATAAATGGAAAAAAAGTAAGTCTACTATCTTTGATTTTGATACTTACCTTTTTTAGCTACTAATTAATAAGCTTTTACTATTTGGTAATATTCTATTGAATTTTCTGACTATACAACTATATTATTCTATAGTTATGTTACCAAATGTTCTGCTCAATATTCTATTTGATTAGAATAGACTCTTAGATACTTAAAGTAGCTGTTATCTTTAGAAAATTTTATTCTATTCTCTTAGGATTTCCTTAAAAATGAGTTGTATATATAGTATGATTGGATAATATTACTTAGAATTTTCCTAGAGTTGTAAACTCCACTATAATTCTACATACTTTACCCAGTTACTCTAACAGCTTTGCTTATAGTATCAAGTATGAATAAACAAGATCTTATTCTTAGTTTCATATAGTTAAAAAATTACAACTCTGAGGTAAACTAGCAAAAGAAAGAAGTAGTTATAACATGATATCATATATGCTACACCAGTTACCAAGATATTTGGAAGGCTAAGAAATGCTAGGAATATGCTCTCAATATATATAAGTCTAGTTCATTCTTTACTTTTATAAATAATTAGAAAAAAGTACTCCAAACCTCATGGACTCCTGTTAGTACTAAGAAGAGCTAGGTAACTGCTTTTATATAATCAAGTGATGTCTAGAACCTTTGGCTCTTAACATCTGAGTAGAAGCTACCTCTTTTTAGTATTTTTCTAAGATCTTCTATCAAAACCAAATTAGAAACAAGACTTTCATTATTTCTCTATATGTTTAATAGTTTGAATTGATATTTGCTAAGTAAAACTTCAACACTCTCCCAAACCACCACAATACTATCAAACTAGTCTTTAGAGCTGAGTCCAAAATGTCATTTTTTTATCTTCTATTGAACAATCTAAGCTGGATATATTTATTGTAGAAAACATCTGTATAGGCTGGATAAAATATTCTAAGTTCCCTATAGCTACACTAGTCTTCTTTATCAAGAAAAAGAATAATTCTCTTAAATTAGTATAAGATTACAGAACTTTCAACATAATAACTATTAAGAATAAGTATTTGCTTTCTCTAATTTCTAAACTGGTTACTAAGCTCCAGGTTGTAACAGTTCAAGACAATGGATTCTATTTTTATTTCTTTTCTTATTTCTATTTTTATTTTAATTTTAATTTCTTATTTTAAACTTAAGATTAGAGATTAGTATAATATCACATGTAACTATCAATTGCTTCTTTCCTTCTACCACCATCTTGTGTGGTTAGTGCTTATAGGAAATAGTAACATACTTTGTATTCCCTGCATTCTTTCACTACTATGAACAAGTTAACCATGAAATTGAAATTGAAACAGTCGAGCAACAAGACCTCACCATTTATAAACTACCCAAACTTCCAAGTCAAGGCAAGGGAGCAAAAAGATTTCTTCATAGATTGGAGTGCTGACACTCCACAAACCATATATATACCATATGTTCCTCCATTAGAACATGTGTCATCATCTCATGTTCCTTTGTCTCAAGGCAGTCTAAGGGGCAGCAACATGTCTGAAATGAGTAGTTTCAAACCCAGTTTACTCAATTATGGCAATGGCTAGCTGACTGATACAAGCTTCTGGGATGGAGCATCTTATGTAGTATCTTTGTTTGGGACTAAGGAAGCCTTGTCAACTGATGCTGCTAACATTCATGAATCTCTTGTTAGAATCAGAAACTATATCAAAAATTATTCAGTTGGCAAGGAAAAGTCAAGTCCAGATTTTATTCCAGTTGTCAGGAGTTTTTGGGAGCTTTTTGAAACTATTTTTGCCACAAATTGGGATGCTCTCTTATTTGATAGAGGGAATGGGCTGACTATTAGAAAAAGTGTTATTAAAAATTTTGCTCCTTTACTCAGGAAAAGTGCCAATCTAGGTTCATCAAATCCTTCTGTTGAAAAACCAAAGGAGAAATCATTTCCTTTGACACCTACTCCCACCATTTCAAGCATCCCTCCTTCTTCATTCAGCATGGTCATTCTACCTACTAACAATAATAAAGTGTTGATCAAAATGAAGGAACCAAAGCCTTCAAATATTAGGAAATCTTATGCACAAGTTTCAAAGTCAAATGTTTTGCAAATTAAGAAAGCTTTCCCATCTTTGTCAGCTGGTAAAGTGGGTAAAATGATAAAAGCTATGAATGGTAGTGAGAGGAAGAAGAAACCCAATATCAATATGATAACTAGAGTGCCATCAAGAAAACAAGTAATTGTTCTCATAGCAAAATCCAATGCTGAGTTAATAATCCATTCAGTGCATTAGCATATTGTTAACATCAACAATTGTCTGAGAAATACAAAATCAGATGTTATTATGGACTTTTTTTGAGTTTCAAATGATGGGGTTAACATTACGATGAGCAAGCTGGCTAGCCCTTCCAATTTAGCCACAATCAAGAAATACATCAAGAATATCAATAATATCGCTTCAGATTTGATTGAGAGTTCTTATCTTCCTAAGTCCGAATTGTATTTGAAGATTATTGGACTTCTGCTCTCACTAGGTAATGGAAACATTACTTCTGATTATGTTGAAGGTATTCTCAAGGAAACTCACCTCTTCAAAGATGTGTCACTGGCTTCAAGGCCTTGAATTATCAAAGTGTCTCCCAAATACAACATGGCTGTGATTTGGGTCAATATCTGGGATTCTCAGAGCAGTTCTTTGGCAAAGAACATCATCAACTGCCATTTTAACATTGGCCATTTTGTCGCTACCATTCATGGTATGAATATAAACCTAGGTATCCCACAGTGCAAGAACTGCTGGAAGTAGGGCCACTCCATGTTAAGCTGTTGCTCTCATATCACCAGATGCACTAAGTGTTATAGAGCTCACATTACTGAATATTACAGAGAGAAAGCACAGTGTTATATAGAGAACAAGAAAGCAAATCAAACAGCCACTAAAGAAGGTGAGCTGTATCCTCACATCTTCAAATGCATGAAATGCAAAGGGGATTATCAAACAGATAGCTATAGGTGTCCTTATTGGTGTAACTGTTTCAATAGAGACTGGTATGGTAGTAAACAACAGGAACTCTTTTGAAAGTAGAGTACAGTAATGTAGTGATCCTGTTAGCATAGTCAGGTTTGTTTTTTTTTCTTTTCATATTGTCTGCCCATCAATGTATTATAGCTACTAAATAGTTATTGTGGCCTGCTATCGTGCCCTGTGTTATAAATTGTTGATTTAAAAAAGAAAAAAAATCACATGTAACTATCACAAGATGTCACATTATGTGATACTATGACTATTACAGTAACATAATCACACATAAAATAACATAAAAGGTTCCAGAATAATAATATCATATTACATGTTAATAGTATGTAGTATATATACTTTTTAAGATAGACTAGGTTTAGTGTAGTACAGACTATTAGCTAAGTGTATATAAGGTAGACACTTTGTACTTGGAACTATATCCAGTTTTCTTATGTTAATTCTAATACAAGATTCTCTTCTTGATTTTACTCTATAAGTTTTAAATTGTAACATTAGAACTTGATACCCTTTATTGAGACTACCTAGCTTAAAGCCTTCTCTACTCATCCTACTCACTCTCTCATTATATTTGACTGAGGGCAACACTGCCCAAAGTTAAGAAAAATTGCCAAACTCTAAGCATAAGAAGTATACTAGCTAGGCAAGAGAAGCTTAGCTATTTATTTTGTATTAAAGCCTACTGGTACTTAGTAGATGTAAAATCTTTTGTAGACATGCTAGATAATATTTTTCAAGTAGTAGCTCTATGCTGAAGAATATCCCTATAATCTATCTAAACAAAAAAACAACAGTAACTCTTTAGATACTATCTAGTGTAAAACATCCTTCTTAGGACAAAATAGTTTACAATTATTTAATGCAGTAGTTAGTTATCTAGATAGTCAGTAGACAGTGTGAGATAGGACTTGAAGAGAGCCCACTAGCACTTATAGAAATTGAGTCAAGTTCCAATTATAAGTTAGAAAGGAAAACTAGTACTAGTTCTGTCTTATACCTTTATATACTATTACCTCCTACACCTCCACCATTATCACCAACACCAATTAATTCTTCCCCTTTTCATTATAATATGAGCCAACATAGCACAATCAATTATAAGCAGATAATCTGGCAACAATAGGAGCAGCTTATGGCAATATAAGCATAGATTCAAGTGTTGTCAGCAACAGTAGCAGCAGAAGAGATAGTAGTGGTATCCCAACCCAATATTAGGTCAAATGTAGAAGTGGCCAAGCTACAAATATTCAATGGAAAAGCAAGTAAGGTTTCAGGTTTTTTGATGGCATATAGATTGTATATTAGGATAAGAATAAGAGATATGGTTGTAGAGGAGCAGATGCAATGAGTTTTATCATATATATATAGAGGGTTGGTATTATGACTTATCCCTTAAATGTTAGAGGAAAAGTATACTCATATATAGAGTGATACAAAAGAACTTCATAAAGTTTCTACTATAGAGTTGTTTACTTTATATATCTTTAGAAGTTAGTTTGTATACCTCCAACCTATTCTAAAGCTATGCCTAAATTCTTCTAATAGTTTCTATGATATTCTACCAAGTCACATGACTGTGTGACTGTGATTGTGATATTTGTAACCATTATACTCTTAGCTAAGTCCTAAGAAGAAAATAAGAAAACTAAAGAAAAGAGAATCATGAAAGACTAGAAAAATAGAAAACAACTAAGTCTACTTAGAAGATTTCTGACAATTAGCAGATATTTAGAAGAAGAACATTATGAAGAATTTAGAAAGTGAGAGTTTGAGTTATATAATAGTTAGAAAGTTTTTATCAGACTTGAAGGAAGAATTCAGTGGAAGAGATAATGAGATAATGAAAGTGGCAGAACTGAAGAAAGTAGAGCAAGGGAGCAAGACAATAAAGAAGTTTGTATAGGAGTTCAGAATAACAGCAAGAGATAGTAAGTATAAAAGAAGACTATTGGTAGAAGAATTCAAGTGAGGAATAAACAGAATAATCAGGAGAAAGTTAATGGAAGCAGAATGTTTTCCTAGAAGTATTGAATAGTGACAGAAGAAAACAACAAATTTGGATAGGCATTGGAGAGAGAGTAAAAGAGAAGAGAAGAGGTTGAGAGAAAGGAAGAAGACTAGAAATCCAGTATCAAAGATAAATACTGAAGAGGCAAACAAGCAATGGTTGTCATAGCCTCAAGTATAGCCAAGAATGTAGGAGATCTAACAGCAGACACTGGTAGGGTTTACTCTGATGAAAGAAGTGGAGAGAACAAATATAGTTATTGTATACTTGCAGTAGTAGTAGGCAGAGTTTGTGCTAAGACATGACCCATATACAATGGATATAACAAAAATGACCCCTCCTCCCTCTAAGCTTCTGTGAGTGCTCAATTGTTTTGCTTTTCTGATTCTGTAGATAGATTCTCAGTTTTATTTTTCTCAGTTTCTTTTGACTCTGTATTTTCAGTATGATAGGTCTCTCTGGACTTGAACATATAATCAGTAAGTTGGTTACAAGCAATCTTTATCTAGATTTCATTTCTGATCTCTTCTGACTATTGTAATGTCTCTATCTGCCTGTAAAGGGGATTTCTGTCCTCTGAGGCCTCTAAAACTGTAGGCTACTTATTGTAGATAGTCTGCCATGGACTCCAATCGAGCACTGTGTAATAAATTGATGAACAAAAAAAAAAAACTCCTTGAAATGTCTGGGCCAGTGTTGCAAGGAATTATTATAGTCATTATTATAGTCATAAGAGATTTGGACATTTAGCAAGAAATTGTAGAAATTAGGGAATTATAGGAAGAAAGAATATTGGAATATAGAAATAATTCAAACAATGTAGCTAATTTAAATGTGGAAGAGAGTCTGGTAGTCTTTGACTAGGCTCTAGTAATAGTAGGTTTGCAATGCTCAATAGAGTAATGGAAAATATATCCTGTTACAATCTTAATAATAAGGACATGTTGAAAAAATTTATGGTGAAAATTAGGCTGGAAAGGATTAATACTTAGGAAGAAGTGATAGTGGAAGTGTTGTTGGATAGTAGAGTAATAGGGCTAGTTATAAGTTTAGAATTTGCCAGAAAGCAGAGATTCAAATTAAATATATAGTAAAGTTAAATATTTATTACCAGAGATATAGGGAGAGGACAGAGATTGATGTGATTGGTAGTTAGAAGTGGAGTGTGATTTTAGAAATGTTGTAGCTTGTACATCACAATTCTGGGATTAACTGAAGAATAGGAGAAGTAAAAATGATGAAGTATCTAGAGAAGTGTAGAAAGCAATAGAGACCAAAGTAAGAAAAACTAGAATGGTAAAAGTATAAGAAAGAAGAAGAAAACAAGACAAGAAAAAAAACCAATGAAAGAAAGAACAATGAAAGTAAAGAAGATAGTAGAGAAATAGGAGATTTGAGATGAGGAGGAGAAAGCAGTGAAATCTGAAGAAGAGGCTAAGAAATTGGTTTTCCAAAGGTTTTACAGGTAGATCCATATCTTTGGAAAGAAAGCAAGTGAGAGAATGTCAATAAAAAAGTTGTGGAATCATGTTATAGAAGTGAAAGATAGATTTGTACCAAGAAAGAAGATAGTGTATTCATTGTCAAGAAAGGAGAGAGGAGAGGTACAAGAGTTTATTGAAGAACAATTGAGCAAAGAGTATATTAGACTCTCAAAGTTGCCTCAAACAGCACTTGTGTTATAACTTAAGACTTTAAATAAGAATAAAAGATGACTCTTGTATTGAGTAACATAAGAGAACTCAATGGAGCTTCAAGTACAAGTTAGTCTATCTTATATACTACAGACTGTGGTCTGATGTACCCTACATCTAATCCTACCCTAAAGCCTATATGATTTCTACAGGAGATAAAGAAGATAGGAGTTAAAGTACTGAGATGCAATGAATGGCAAATAGAGGAGGATTTGGTGTTGAAAGAAGAAAAAATATATATGCTAGAAAATAAGAAGCTGAGAGTAGAAATAATCCTATTACATTATGATATACTGGTAGTAGGATATAAAAGAAGATGAAAGATGACAGAGTTGGTAATGAGAAACTACTGGTGGCCTGGAGTAACAAAAGATATAGGAAAAGATGTAGATGGATGCAATATATGTCAAAGAATGAAGAATTGGACAGAGATACTAGCAAGAAAGTTGATAGCAAATAAAGTACTAGAGAGGCCATGAACATATTTGACAATAGACTTTATCACAAAGTTGCCATCAGTAGCTAGAAAGGATATAATCTTAGTGGTTTGCAATAGGTTGTTCAAAATGGCATATTTTGTAGCAATAATAGAAGAGATATCAGTAGAAGGATTGACAAGGTTGTTTAGAAATAATGTGTGGAAGTTGCATAGGTTACCAAAGAGTGTAATATCAGATATGAGACCACAGTTTGCAGTGGAGTTTACTAAGGAGCTGAACAGAATGTTAGGGATCAAAACAAAGTTATTAGCATCTTTTCACTTATAAACAAATGAACAAATTGAATACATGAACCAGGAATTGGAACAATATATGCAATTCTTTGTAAACAATAGACAAAAGAATTGGCCAGAATGGCTAGCAACAGCTAGGTTTGCAATTAATAATAAGACATATTTAGTAACTAAAATGTCTCTGTTTATGGAAAACTATGGTAGAGAAATGAGGATAGGAGTAAACATTAGAAAAAAGAGAAAAGTGGAAAAAGCAACAGAATTTGTAAAAAAGATAAAAAAGGTACAAGAAAAAGTAAGAGCAGTATTGAGGAAAGTACAGAAAGAAATGAAGAGACAAGCTGATAGGAAGTAGAGAGAAATAGAGAAAGAGCAATAAAATAATGCAGACTACCAAAAACTCAGTGTTTAAAGAAAGACCAGTGAAGAAGTTAACAGAGAGATATGTAGGACTATATATAGTTGAGGAAGTAGTATTGAAGAATATAGTGAAAATAAAGCTGCTAGCCTCTATGAGAATCCATCTAGTAGTGAATGTTAGCAAAATTATGAGATATAAAGAGAAACAGAAAGCAGAAAAATTAAAACTAGTAGAAGTTGATAGAGTTGAAGAATGGGGGATAGAAATAAAAGAAAAATAAGAGGAGTAGTGAAGTACTTAGTATATTAGAAGAGGTTCATAGCAGAAAATAATACCTAGGAGAAGAAGGAGAACTTAGAAAATATAGTGGCAAAATTTAAAGAGAGGTCTAGTGCAGAAGTAAGAAGGTAAAAAAAGTTAGATATAGTAGAAGAAAGAGACTTTAAAATAGGAGAGTTGCCAGAGAAATATATAACAAAGATGTTATATGGATAGGATAATGGAAAATTTAGTGAAAAATATCTAAGAAAGCTAGAGAAGAACTGGTGAAAATTGAAGTCAGTTTTTCTAAAGAAAAAACTTTGAAAGAGAGATAATGTCAGAGTTAAAGATGATAGACTTTGTTTATTTTTATTTCTCTTCTTATTTCCATTTTCATTTTAATTTGAACTTCAGATTAGAAATTAGCATAACATCACATGTAACTATCACAAACTATCACACCACATGATAATGTGTTATATATATTCATCACATGTTATAGTCATAATCACATAATCATACATTATACAAAAGAATGTAGAAAGTTCTGGAATAATAATATCATACTATAAGTATCAGAATTACAAAGAGTGAACTTTGTTTTATGTTATTTTCTATTTTTGAACTTAGACATGATACTTGTCACATGATAGTCACACATACTACAAGTCACAGGTCACAAGATCACATATAGAGAGACTCATAAAAGATTTCAGAACAGATGACATTATATAGTATGACTACAGCATGTTGGTCTTATAGAAAGCATATAGACTTTAGAGTAGGTTAGTTATAGTGTACACACAGACCACAGTCTGTAATATATAAGGTAGACTAGTTTGTAATGAGAACTTCATTAAGTTCTCTTGTATTACTTACTATAAGAGAGAGTCTTTTATTTAAACTTTGAGACTTAAGTCATAATAAATAGCTTTGCTACCTTCCATACCATAGTGAACAATATCTTTTATCCAGACATTAAAGGAGCATCACAAGGTAGTTTGTATAGTATTGGAAGCTCTAGTTAAGTACAAACTATTCTTAGATCCCAAAAAGTACAAGTTTGACAAATAGTAGACTTATACTAAACTATAGGCTTTTCTTAGCTTTATCAGTAGTTTATTAGGGAATTACATAGCCCCTCTTTGATTCCTAGTTCATCTCCTAGTATGTATCTCAAATCTATACTTTCTTATGCCTAAGAAGCAAGTCATGTTTTATTTGTTTAGTTCAGAATCAGAGCTCACTTATTAAGATATTATTAAGATTCAAGTGTTATTTTCAGAGTAATGATATGCTCAACTACTAATTACCTCTGAAAATAAACTATACTGGTAACAATAGTATCTAAATATGAATCATAGACTAGTAAGCAATGTTTGATACTCTGAAAACTACTATTACTTCTACATCTATTCTAGTCTCCCTAAATACTACTATTTCTCTCTCTATTAAAGTGGATAGTTCTAATTATGCAATAGGAGCAATCTTCTCTTAGGATTCAAAGACAGATAGTAAGTTGTATCTGGTAACATTCTTTAGCAAGTCTCTTTTTCATATTGAGTATAACTACAAGATTCATAATAAGGAAATGTTAACAATTATCTAAACACTCAACTATAGGCAAGTATAGCAGTTATTGTACTTGTAAAGATTTAATTTTGTTTTGTATCACTATCCTGGTAAGTTTATAAGTGAGCTAGATGTACTATTTCAAAGACTGAACTATAAAAATAGCTTGTATAACAATGAAAATGTGATTTTGATCAAGTTGGAGTATTTGGTAGTATATAATGGAAGGGCTGATATTTAAAAGAGAAGAATATAATCTTCTTATGTACATTCACTAGAAAAACAGAGTATGTTAGCAAGATGAACTAGTAGCTCATGCAACTAGAAAATTTCATCAATTGGCCTCTAAGTTTATACAGTCTTCAGAATAGTTAGAAATGAATAGATTACTCTTTTTTTGGAGAAAGGTCTATATTTCTGATATCTCAGACTTATAACAGTATATTATATTCTTTTATCATGATACCAAAGTTGCTAGACATACTGAGTACTGAAAGATATTAGAGCTGGTATTGCAGAGTTACTGATGGCCTCAAATGTCCAAATACATTAGTCAATATATTAGTATTTGTAATCTATGCTTGTGGACCAAACTTACCTGTTATATATCATTCAAAGGATTGTATCTTTGACTTGTACCAAATACAAGATAGGAGATTATTAGAATCAAATTTGTTGTAGAGCTTCCTATTATAGTATACTTTGACTCTTGGATTTGATTTTGATTTTCTTTTCTTTTACCTATTTTTCTTAATTTGATTTTTTTTTCTTTGCTTTTTGTTTTTCATTGATTCCTTGGATAATAAAGAGGCATGTGACTGCATTCATATGACATGTCACAGGCCTAAAACATAGAAGAAAGAACTGAAAGAATGATGTTAAGGTATATGTCTACAGTATATTTATCTTATAGTATACATATAGTATACTCATAGCTGATACATAGACATTAGGATAGAGTTATTTATTATTATCATGGACTATATACTAGTAGTATAGATAGGGTAGTAATATATTGGAGGCTTTTTGTTAAGTTTTCTTGTAATCTCTATAAGACTCTTACAATACAAGACTACTTAGTGCACTATTGACTGTCTTGGTTAGTGGTTGCCACAACACTTCCTGAATGTACAGAGTTTAATGACAGTAGTAGGCTCAGTTTCCAAGAGAGCTTACTTTATTTTTATTCACACTATAGTTATTGTAAAAGGCACTATAAGGCTCTTTCTATACTAAGTCTGGAAACTTCATAGTCTCTCTACTTGAGTGATATTAGACTGAGAACTGCAGCTTGTTGTATTTTTTACCAAAAAGCTCTATAGATTGCTGAAAGTTAAAATCATATCATTTATAGTCTGATATCTCCAAACAGATGAACAAATAGAATAAGTAAACCAAGAGCTAGAATAATATCTTTGCCTATTTATTAATAAGTGTTAAAGTGGCTGGCATGATTTTCTTTTGCTAGCAAAGTTTTAGCACAACAACCATGTTCCACACAATAACAACTGTTTCTTTTTGATACTAAATAACTACTATGAATGGGATTCAAGATTTACCAAAGATAATCCAAATTGGAAAGTGTCTCAAAGTTTACTAGCTATATAAAGTCTTGTTTAGTTAGGAGAGCAGTAAACTAAAGATCTTTGAAAAGAGTATTCTAAAGGTCCCACATTTGATCTGCTTACACTGGAAAAAGCAAGGTCTGTTATCTAGAAGTCCTAGGAAAACATAACTAAGAACTACAATTACAAGTGTACTTCTATCCTGGTAACAAGATGTTTCTTAACTCCTTAGACATCCATACAATGTGCTCTTCTACTAAGCTAACTCACTAACACCTTAGATCTTATATTGTAGAAAAAAAGCTAAACTTATATTATATCATCTCAAGCTTCTTCCTATATTGTAAAAACTATATCTGGTGTTTCCAGTAGTTAAGCTCACTATCATCTCTGATGATCCCATTCCTAGGAGATATTCTAGTCTCCCTCTAGACCCAGTTATTATTGATGAAGAAGAAGAGTGGAAAATAGAAAAGATTTTGGATAGCTACTGGTATTTTAAGAAATATCAATACCTAATCAAGTAAAATAGTTTTGAACTGGAGGCAAACTTATAGTAGAACTATATAAACATGTTTGTATCCAATAAAGTAACTGAGTTTCATTGTCTTAACCCCATAATTTATTCATTTAATTAACTTTTAGAGTATTAACTTTTGACTAGTATTTAGGAGGGGTAGATATAAGAGGACTCACTATCTTGTCAAAATTTGAGTCTGGAACACTTCCAAAGCCTGTTGTTAAACTCCATAGACTTCTTGTTCCTTAAGTCCTTTACTATTATTCTGCTACAATACTATTAGACCTTACTTATTCCTACTGCACTATTGTAGACCCCTATATGCTCTTTTCTGATTACTAACACTCTTTTCTTGGCCACTAACCAATGAGCCTCCACTATCTAGCAATGTTTGATATTGTTACATTAAAGTTTCTGACTATACAGCTTTATCATTCTGTAGTTAGGTTACCAAATATTCCACCTAATATTCTACTTGATTGGAATAGACTCTGGGGTATTTAGAGTAGCTGTTACCTCCAGAGAACTTTATCCTGTTCTCTTAGGATTCCTTTAGAGGTAAGTTATGTATTTAGTAATTAGAAGCAATAGAACTTAGGATTTCTCTGGGGTTACAAACTCTACTAAAATCTCATGGACTTTACCCAGTTGTTCTAATACTTCCTTCCTTCCTAAAAAAGTTTACAAACATATATATAATCTATAAAAGATTTGGGAAAAACTGACTTGTTAGAGATGCTTTAGTCAGATGTAACAAAGTTTCCTTGAGAGACCAAACAACCTCTTGTAAAGTTGTCAGAATTTATTCACTTGAATATTGCTAGTGTGAATGGTAGAAGTGTTTAGAAGATTCATGGAATTGAAGTTGAATGTACTTATACACTACATAAGAAATTCTTTATTTTCACATTGTTTTTTCCATATACCTCACTCTTATTCTATGATTTTGAGTATGT
>Ga0157364_1005262_pt1 | contig 13138 bp, 5 predicted proteins | sample AttsexASBM2_FD_111476 | JGI IMG/M metagenome (GOLD analysis project Ga0157364, IMG submission 111476) | Fungus gardens microbial communities from leaf cutter ant in Ribeirão Preto, State of São Paulo, Brazil - Atta sexdens ASBM2 | ecosystem: Host-associated > Fungi > Mycelium > Unclassified ... | reverse complement strand
TAATCTCGTTCTTTTACATTGTTGTTTTTAATTATCTATTTTTAATTTGTTGACAATATTCATCCGAATACAATCAATTGTGCTACTATACATTTACAATTTTAGTAGTTCACAGTATTGTTTACGTAGACAATATTGTTTTTTAAGGAGATCTTAAAGATGATTAGTCATATTGAAAAGCACTTATACGATTTACACCCTGGTTAAATTGCAGACAGAAACGGACAGAAAACGCATTTCATTTCTGTCTGCTTTATTGCGTTTCTTGAACTGCATTTACGGATAGATATGAATAGAATGTGTTCATCAGTTCCCGTCTGCAAAAATAGATACGTACTGCGATTCTTATCCGTTTTTGTCGATATGGATACGCATTCTGTCTGTTTATGTCCATCGATACGGATACGCATCCTACCTACCAGATCCGCTTCTGTCTGCCGATAAACTTCCTGGAGAATACATATCTGAATACTCGTATCGTTGACGCCAATCACTCGGACGCAAACTTCCTCAACAGAGATCACTGCGCAAGATCACTCATGTCGATCATGGACAATGATTCGACACCTAAACATCAACTTTCCTGATGGAATAACATCTGGCTACCGAATTCCTCGACAGCGATCCTTAGGATATGTCTAATGTCAACTAGAGATCTCTCCAAGACACTTGGACACTCCCTTCCATGGAGGAATAGCGAGTTACTTCATTAAGCAACATCCTAACATTCCCCAATACTCGGATGACACATCGATCTTCGCTTCCTCAAAGAAAAACATTAATTCCTTGTCAGTGAACCTAGATGATACCTAGACACATTGTTCTTCGGTGAACATGTAGTTACCGATTTCCTCGACAGCGAACATCTAGATGACACCAAAACATTCTTTGACGGCGAACACGTAGATGATACCTAAACGTGTTTTTACATGAAAAGAATCTGTAAGAAAAAACGTTGGGTCGGCTCTGTGAATCGAGATAATAAGCATTAATTGATGACTATTGAGATTAGGATATCTGTCATAACGACGAAATGCAGCAGACTATGCGTCGCAGTCAATATGTCTTCTTCTTCTTCTTCTTCTTCTTTTTTTCTTCTTCTTCTTCTATTAATGGTTCTCGTCTCCTGAAATTAGTATTGAGGTCAATACGGCCAGAATACGGAAAAACAAAAAAGCGATGCAATGCCAGCGAAAATGGTGAAGCCCGGAACCGAGCCTGCATCTATAACATCGTCATGCGTCAGGACGAATGAACGGTCATCCAAAACCGCTGGAAAGCTATGTTTCTCAAGGCAACACTTTCAAAAATATACAAGATAAAAGCACCCGAGTCGAGACACGTCCGCCGCAGACCAGTAGTTCTTCAGAACTAAATTGATAATATCAATTCGATATATGTAATTGTCAAGGAATGGAAAATTACTTTGTAAAAGTAACAAATTATAGTTACTCGTTACCGAATAGAAAAAGTAACAAGTTACCATTACTAGTTACCGATTTTTAAAAGTAACTCATTACAGTTACTTAAGAAAGTAACTTTTCATTATTCTTTTTTAAATCTACGACCGCCAATCATAGCGGACGGGACTAGAAACTTCTCTAGTCTCATGCATTGCAAAAAATTATTGTGTAAAATCGCAACTATTATAGTAGATAATTTTGAGACCCACTATAATAGTTGTAAACTGTCCACATGTTTGTAAATTTGCAATATGCAAATAAAAATAATTTCTTGATTTGTAACTAAGCAGATTGTGGAAGTACAATTACAATGTGTAGTTACAGGAACGATAATATGACAATATATTTCGCATTATTACATTTAACAGCAATACACGAAAACTTTCTGTTATATTATATAATATGACTAAAATTTGAATGATACAGAAAATATTTAAAATATCCTGCTATTTACATAATTTTCAATGTAAAATAAGATATATTTATATAAAATTTACATAATTTTTGTGAACTTACATAATTTCTGTAAAATTGCATGATTTTTTATATGTACAGGACTAATCATGTAATCTATTTTACATCTATTATATGTGTAAAAATTTTTTTTTACAGTGTAAATAGCTTGTGTCCAATAATGTGCAAAGTAACGATAAAAGTAACTGTAAAATTCGTTATCAAAAAAATGTAACTTCTTTACCGTTATCAAAGAAAAAAGTAATGCAGTTACTAAAAAAGTAACTTCTAACTGTAATTTCATTACAAGTATTGAGTTACTTCTATTCCTTGGTAATTATGAATAGATGCAGATAGAAATCGCTACATACAAAACGCGAACAAAAACGGATAGGATTCATATACGTAATTGCGGACAGATGAATTAATTACGTACAGGATGCAGAGAGTAACGGATAGGATCTATTGCTGCAAATGCGGATTTTTTATTTCCAGATTGCGGACAGCTTACATTAAAAACGGATCCTGTCCGTTTCTATCCGTTTTTCTTTGTTTTATTTTAACTAGGGCATTGACACATTCCCAGGTAACAAAGTTTGTCATTTTGAAGTCATGTTTCGGGCCTTTACTGATCATTATTGACGTCTTAATAAAGTCAAATTAACGTTCGAATGTCATAAACGATTGACGTTATCGTGAACCGTCATTTTGACGTTATATCTTGGTCCTATTAACCATTATCCAACTGGCGATTTATGACATCAATATAACGTCACGGAATAGCATTATAAAAATGACGTTATATTAGGTGTAGTAAAAAGAAATCCATTATTTTTCCATTCAATTTTATGCAAAAATAATGGATTTCTTTTTACTACACCTAATATAACGTCACAAAATGACGTCGAATAAAACCTGGTTGCTTTTTGGTCACTTGACATCATTTGTACAAACATGACTTGAATTTGATGTCAAAATGATGATGAACTTTGCTATGTGGGTTACTACATTAATATCTCACTCACGCACGCCACACATACACATAAATTTTCGTACAACATTTACGTTTTAATTAGACGTCCTAAATCCAATTTTAAGAACTTTACACTGTTTTTTCATGCAAACTACTAATACTCTGTAGACTACTATTTCGTAAGTACAGATTACACAGCTTTATATGAAACAAATGTTACAATGTGACAGTTCTGGAGCGCCATATTGGACTAAGAAATGGTAAAGGTCTCAATTCAAAATTTCTTGTCGTTCTCAGCACAGACTCCACCTCACAGATGCGTATATTCTAATCCTGGAAAAGGATTTTCAAATCAGTAAGAAAAGAAAAAAATAAAAACTATTATACAAAAATTATATGGGTTTAATCGATAATACAGATGAGTTTAGGATCTCCTTAAGGAAATGCAAATCGATTTTTAGCACTGACTGAGTCAGATTTGTTTTCCGAGATCGTCCAGAAAAACTTAGAACAACATTTACAATGTTACTGTAATATTAATGAGACGTTTTATTCTCGTTATAATATTTCTGGAATAATCTGCGGTATGGACGTTTACGTTGAATAATGTTATACATAATGATCCATTTTTCCTCATTAGTCAGCAATTGATTCAGAAAAGAATTAATAAAAAAAAGATTTGTTCCACACACCACTCTATTCTTCTCACAACAAAAATGTTTGCACATGACGTTCGAATATCAAATTGTATCCAAATTTCATTAAATATCAGATGCTAAATTCAATTTTTCTTTCCCGGCTCTTCTGTTAAAATTTCATTTATTTGATATTGATTTTTATTTTATATTGATTGATTCTTTTATTTGATATTGAAATAAATTGATTAAATACCATTACTTTTCTAGGATTGCTCATACTGTTTTTATACATTTCGTTCAGATAGTACCCAAGTAATACACAATGTGATATTAAATTAAATCAAGTTCTCGATATCGTAACAAGAGTATTACTCGAGTACATAATATTTACCGCACTTGTTTTCATAAGATTTTTATGGAATACAACAAGTTTAGTCATAATGTCAATAATGATGTCATTACTCTATTCTAATATTATATAGAATGTTCCAAAGTTTGAAAATAATATTATTGCAGCGTGAAACTTCGTAAAAAATTAACTAATAAAAGTGTAAGTCATTTTTTTCCATAAAGTAAGTTTTTAAATATAAACCTTTATAGTTTGACTGATCATTAGTTATTAAAAAGTCATCTGTCCGTGTGACGTGCATGCAATAGTATTAGATACTATAGATAGATAAACCAAACCTTGTCAAATAATTATATGTACGCTATCACATAGACAGATAACTTTTTAACCAATGTTTATAATAACTTAAATTTTAAATGTTTATTATATTTAAATAACTACTTTACGGAAAGAATGACTAATACTTTTGTCACTTAATTTTTCAAGAAATTTCACGCTGCAATATTATCCTCAAATTTCGTGACATCCTATATAATACGTGTTAATTATAGACAACTACACAATCAGCACACCGCAGGGAAGGTCTTTTAGATAAGAGTCTAATTTTTTCACTTAGTAACTTCTAGAAATTTTGTAATGACCATGAAATACGCATTATTTACCGACAAGTTTTTTTAAACAAAAATAAATTGACATAAATCATTATAACTTGAAAGGTTTGTGTGAATTGTAGTATAATAAGGAGTAGCGGGATTAAGGGGACGATTAAGGCTGCAGCATTTCTTTTGAGTTTGAAACTAACGAATATCTGGCCAATATTAAAGAGAAAAAAGAGAAGATATGCCTCGCTAGGCGCGAGCGTCCTGTTTCCCAGCTATTACAAAAGAAACTCAATTTCAATGTTGGGACGAGGCCAAATATATAAGCATGCGCCAATTAACGGAATTCAGTTCGCTCGTGGCAATGCGTTCAACTAGGTACTCGACTGACCAAGTTTCATACAGTCATAGAATAGTTATCAATACATTTAGTAGGGCGTGATAAAAAAAACAATATAGAAAAATACATAGAGGAAAGCCAAAAAAAGCAGTTACGTATCTTTGTGCAATTTTTTTCAATTTGGCGACTAAATAAATAAGGTAGATATTTTATATATTTTATAAATTTCTTTACATTATTAATTATCGCGTAATTGTCAGTTTCGCATGGTTAAAAATCAACATACAAGATTCAATAAAATAACTGTTTCGACTTATTCTAAAAAAATTTAAATAAATTCCAAAAACGTATTTAAAATATTAAATAAAAAATAGAGGTTAAAAGAAGTTATTTAAAATAATATATAATATATAATATATAATAAATATTAAATAACTGTTTTATTTTTATTTAATTTAGATATACATTTTGAATGAAAATTTTTTTTAAATGACTGATACACCTTATTTAGGATAAAAAAATATACAATAAGTTCCAGAAACTTATTTAAAATATAAAAACGTTGGAGCCGATAAAACTAGGAGGATTCCGTTTGCCTACAAATATACAATCGATTGCCTACAATATCGTTTGCCTACATCACTTTTGCCGACAGTTCGTTTGCATACAAAAATTGTTGCCTACAGCTTGATGGCCTACGAGTACTTTTGCGCACAAATAAAAATGTCAAAGGCAAAATCACATTTGCCTACATGTATTATTACCTACAGTTCGATTGCCTACATGTAGTATTCTCTGCTTTAATACACACATTCTGTTTTAAAACAAATTATCTGCTTTGAAAATACAAATTATTTTCTTACTTAACCTTAATTTTATATTTGTGCGCAAAAATGCTTGTAGGCAAACGAGCTATAAATAATAATTCATATAGGTAATAATACAAGTGGGCAAAATGACTTAACTTAATTTCTGAAATTTTTATTTCTGCGCAAAAGTGCATGTAGACAATCGAGCTGTAGATAATAATTTTTATGCGCAAACGAACTGTCGTCGAAAGTGATGTAGGTAAACGATGCTGTAGACAATTGTTCGGAGGCAAAAGAAGTCATTTCTAAAAAATTATACAATTATTTAAAATAAAAAAACATAAAATAGGTTCCGAAAACTTATTTACATCCAGAAACAAATTTTTTCGATTTATTGAAAAAAAATTTGCTTGAATCAAAAAAATTTGTACTATACGGTTAAAAAAAGAATTCTTTGATTTGAATGGCATTTCTTTAAATTTTTATTTTTCTCAAAGATATTGTCTTCTTAAAAAAAACAACGTAAGAAATGGTTTCTTCAATTTAAATATAATTTTTCCCTAAGTTATATTAAATAAGAATTAAATAATCAGAAGAAGTTATTTAGAATAATAAATATTAAATAACTCTTTTATTTTTTTTATTTAAAACATATGTTTTAAATAATTTTATTTTAAATATAACCGCGAGCCCTTTGTCAACGTACATTATTATCGCAGCAATGTAATGTCGAATATTGTAGGTATTAAATAAAGCAATATTGTTCGTTATAAAATTATTTTTAAAATTGATTTACAATCGATTTGTGTATCATACATTTACAACAGTTAACACGACACTGTAGGAATTTTATTACACATCACGTACGTAAGCGTACTCTATGCATATATGTAACAAAACATTGCATTCCGTACAGATATTGACTTCATCAACCATCTTGAGTTTCCGTCTATTGCCGGCATGTTCAACAGATGATCTTTCTAATCATTGAAATTAATTAATTAATTAATTAATTAGATTCTTGGATGTATAATTTTGAGTTTTTACAATATTTCTTTTTGTATAGAATACACAAATTCTTTTATTTAGAAAATTTTTTTGTTTTCTCTTTTTTTTTATTCAAATTTATTATTGCCCAATAATCCATTTCATTTTTATCAAATTTTATTTTTAAAATATTCTATAGAATATAAGAAAACAATATTTTACAAAACGTAAAAAATAAAAACATTCTTTTATTTTGAAACACAGCTTCAAACAAGCAGTGTTGAACAAAATTTAATCAAATTAAAAATTAATGATTACGGTTAAAAGTTTAATTCTTGATTACAGTAACCAATTAAAATTTTTTTAGTTACCTTCAAATGAATCTTAGGTATTAATCAAAATTTTTAATCTGCAGTTTTAATCGATTAAAACAAGTCATTACATGTAACTGTGATTAATTCAATCGATTAATTAAAAATCATTATTTGTTGTAAATTAAAAAAATGAATCGTTAATTATTAATCATTTTGTTAAGCACAAATTAAATCTACTTAATTATTTAACATTTTTCGATAAAAAAGAAATGTTTCACGTATTGTATGTAACGTTTTAAATATTATATAAAAACGAAATAATTATATAAACTATTATATCATATAAAAGAAAAAAACTTAAATAGGCTATTAACTTTTAAGGTATCAGAGCCGAATAAATTAAACTCTGATATTGGATCTTATTACAAGCATTTGAATATAATATACCAAATTAAAAGTAAATTAAAAATAACAAAGAAAGTAAACGTTATCTTTTTAAATCAGTTTTAAAATGATTATTAATCATAGAAAATAAATTCCTTACTCTACTCTCAAATATTATCTTTAATTTTGCTTATAATTAACATTTTAATTCTTCATTTCTTAACATTTTAATTCTTCATTTTAATCTTTGGAAAAATCTTTGGAATTTCTAGCAATTTAAATATATTTTGACTTCTTAAAAGATAGCAGCATTGAAAATTATTATACTCTGGCATAAATTCCACACATAATGAACAAATAATAAGCTATAACAATAATAATCATATAAGTGGGTCTTATTTAATAACATTGTTTTAAAAAAAATCGTACATTTATTTCAAAAAATTGATTTATTTTCCATAGTTAGGAAGTTGAATAATATTATAATAAATTATAAAACACATTGTACTGATAAATTTTGCAGCAGATTGTTATAAAAACGGTGCATTCATGTTTTTGTTGTGTTAAACAAACGTATTGCTACGATCCAAATCTTTAATCTCTTTTTATCTACTATGATACATCTTTTAACCATATACTGCAGATTTAAAACGAATTTTAAAGTAATAAATTTATTTAGTGCTGGGCTTTTTATTCGGCTCAAATACCTTATTTGATGTGTTGAAGAACATAATCGTAAACACCTGAGCGTTGTTACTATGAATCATCATAGTGTAATGTCATCACAGAAGACATAAACAGCTGTGTAATATTTTATAGAGTTAACTTGTCTCATTAGTATGATTCGTATATTCGTACTGGTAACATACACCTAAGATCGAAAAACATTATAAAATGAAAAATAACAAGTAATTTCTAAATATTCCTAATTTTTCTTTTTTTATTTATTTTTTATTTTATTGTAAGTATTATTTACTATTTTTGATGAATGAACTATATCAGTAGAAACTTTGTACCGTCTACTTTAAAAAAAATATTAGATATCCGAAATACGTATTTTTTGTATTAAAAAAAAGAACTTTTTGAAACCATTGCATTTATCGATCAACAATGATTTGAATAACTTTTCGATATGACAAACACATTCTTTAATAATAAATTGTAAATCCAGATAATAAAGTCTCAGCACAATCACACAAATTTGTGATTATTTATGATGCTGGCAACTTGCCATAGATTTATCTTCAACAATTTCGAATATACCGACATTATAGCAACATGCAGGCAACAATGCGTATATGTATTGTCAGCAGTTTAACAACAAGATAATTACATCAATGTTATTTTGTGTTGTCGGTAATATAATAACATTAAATGATGCTACATATTATTATGGTAACATGATAGCAGTAGTATTTTGATAATGATGATTTTAAAATTGTCGGCAAACTGTTGGTAACTGTTGCTATTGAAAGTTATCATATCGTGAAGGCATCAAGTTGTTAACAAATGAAGACTCAGTTGCTGCAATTCTGATAGCAACACATGCTTAGCAATGCATACTTAGTAAGCAACATGCCAGCAATAAAACAGATACGTTGCTTCTGAGAAAATTATACATATAATTTTTAATGCTTGACTGAAAATTAATGATTGATGATTGATTATTATTTTTTCAATCAATTGTTTTTGATTTGCTTCAATAATTGTCTAAATTAGTCGTCAATCAAACTACAAATCATTTTTAATTAATTACTTTAGTTAAGCCGGAACTTAATCGATTAATCATCATATAAGATTGTTTTTGATTTCATTAATTTCATTAATTGATTATATTAATCATGATTATAATGTATATTTCGAATTTTTAATCGATTATTGTGTGATATTATGTAGTTAAATAGTAAATTAATCGATTGTGCCCACACAGACAAATCGCAATGATTAAAAATTTAAATTAAAATATTAAAAATAAATTTTAAAAAACAAAGGAAAAGTAAACTAACGAGCAGACAAGTGCAATAAGCAATAATGAAACGTGGTTAATTTCTTAAACAATATATATTTAATAGTTAAAATAAAAATTAAAAATAATGAAATAGATTGTTTATGTGATTTTACAGTTTTGTCTATGTGATTAGTACGTAAATTCATATATAATTACGAGAGCAATTTATAGAAATACAATCTTCAAAGAATTTACATATATAAGTTGACAAAAATATTTTTAGATCGGCGAAATATTTCAAAAACAAGACATTTAAAGAACAAATATTTCATACAAAAGTTATAGAGTTTTAACAATTGCATTAAACAGTGATACTCATTTGAACACTCATTTGAGAAATATTTTCCGAGATATGAATTGGCAATATGCAAGTACTGCTGACATAAGCATTATCCAAGACATCCGATCAATGAACAGTGAGGCTTAAAAACTAGACAAAAATGTAATTTGTAAGAATTTTTAATTTCTCATATTTTCTTATTCTTCATGCCACAATCTATATAAAAATATGTTTGGATCATTAATTTTGATTAAAATTCTCTCTCTCTCTCTCTCTCTCTCTCTCTAAATCATATTTACAAAATTCGTTTCTTTCTTCATACTTACAATGTAATTAGTGAAGTTATATCGATTTGGTACGTATTACTTTAGAGAGATATCTCATATGAAAATTAGACTAGAACGCTAAAACTTTTACAACGTAAAAAAATAAACTTCAAATTTAATGTAAAGATTAGCTTTACATTAAAAAATTATTTGAATATGCATAATAAATATATTTAAAATAATGGAATTTATACAATCAGAATCCAATTCTTCAAATTAACAAAAAATTTACTGTCCAAAATAATTCAATGTATCGATTTTAAAAAATATTTAGCTTAGAAACAGAAACCTATGATTCCCATCTTTGATCATTCTACAAATAAAAAAAATTTACTGAAATTTATAATAATACGGTAAAGTATATAGTTCAGATTTATTTTATATTGTAGGCCGATTTTAATAAATTTTGAATAAGTTCTAAATAAAACTAAGCGACATATAGATTGTGAATGCTTATCTTTATACACTTTGACATCCAAACTTTTTTACTTAACAATAAATTATACTTTTTTGTTCAATGTTAAGAATTTCTATTTTTTTAACTTTCCATTTTTAATTAAAAAATTTATATTATCTTTATATAATTATATTCTAATCAGAGAGCTTCTTAGTTTAACGAGGTGACGAGGAAGCTCTTCTGAAGAATTAGCAAATTTGTTTTTATTTGATAGTTACTACTATTGTTCTAGATTAGTTAATAATACACTTTTTACAAAAAGGCTAACGAAACATCTAGCTTTTTTGCATAAAGCCTATAATTTACGCAAAAAGACTAGATGATTTGTTTTTGCAGAATATGTACCATTAATCAATTAAGCTGATGTGAGTCTTTTCGTGAAAAGCCTAAATGCGTCAACTTAATTGAGGAATTATTGTTGAATTCGCAAAAAGGCGCGTTTTGTAAAATCTGAAAAAGAATTTTGCATAAAGGCTTGCCTTTTCGTGAAAAGGCTAATTTCGCAAAAAGGCTGCGATATGTATAAGATAAATAGGTCACAGATTATATGTGTATAAATTGTTTACAAACTGTATTTCTAAATCGCTCTCATAAGTATATAAACTCACGCTCTAATAATCATAAAGGCAATTTAGTTCTGTATAAACAATAAAGTTATATATATATATATATATATATTTCGATTCACATTTAAGCCAGCTTCGATAACGGTTGCATGATACGAGTAATCAAAGTCTCAGTACCACAGTATAAGTAAAACGTAGTAAAGATCATATATGAAAATTAAAAACACAGTCAAAGAGTAAAAAATAATAATGTAAACAATAATAAGATTAAAAATAAAACGATTATATGAATAATACAATTAAATAATAGAGAAGCATCACTTCAAAATTATATGTTCATATGGTCAAAATTATATGTTAAACTAATCCATGCAGGGAAAAGAAGTAACTAGTTACTGTAACTGCGGTTACTTATTGTATCTTATTGTTATCTTATTGTAATAATGATTTGGTAATGACATTACAAATTTTTTTTTTATGATAATATATTACCAGAGTTGGGAACAATCAATAGTTACTTATAACTGATTGGAAAAATCGTTACTGAAAAAAATAATTCGCAATTAGTAATTAGTTATTTTTTAATTTAATTTATAACAAAGTAAATTTACGCTACTCGTTACTTATTCACGCAAAAAAATGAATTCTTAAAGAAATGCATAAATGCTTTAATCCAAAAATATTTTATGCGGCAAGAATAAACATTTTAATAATAAATTATTCGTAAAATAAAATAACTCTGCGTAATTAAATAATTGAATTTGTTAGAACTATATAATGATTTTAGAAACAAGAATATAATTTTAAAAATAAAATATACTTTGCATAAATATTTATTATTGATGCTAGTGAATGTTTATAATTGAAGAGAACATTTTATACTTAAATGAAAATAAACAGCATTCAAGAATAAAAATATACATAAATCAGAAATTCATTTTTTTCTATGTTATTTTTTTCAATAAATAACGCGTAATGGTGATAATCTTTTGATTTTTCAAAGTGACTTCCCTAATCTTAACGTGACCGCACTCAGAGAAAAGTTTCTTCGATTCAAAGAAATATTTCTTTGCTGTACGGTAAAGAAAAATTTCTTTAATTTGAACGTAATAAAAAAATTTATTTGATTTTAAAAATTGATATTTAAATCAAAGAAATGATATTCAAATTAAAGAAATTTTTTAATTAAAAAAATCAAATAAATTTTTTTATTTGATTTCAAAAAATGTTGTTCAAATCTAAGAAATGATGTTCAAATTAAAGAAATTTTTTCTTTAACCCTACAGCAAACATTTTTTTTAATCAAAAAATCTTTTTCTGAATGCACACGCAGCGTTTAATTAGTTATCACTAATTATAAAAAAATTATGATATCATTAACAATTTATTCATAACGCTTTTTAAACTTTTATGGATTATCTTCAAAAATACCAGAAGATTTGGGTTATCGCCGTGTTTTCATTGCAAATGCTAAGGTTTCGTAAACTTTGCCGTTCATTTCAAGAAAAGCATACTGATATTGAGCTGCTCCTCCAGAGAACTTCATTTATGTAGAAAATCGTTATTATAAAAAATAACTGTAAAAATAACAAAAAAGTAACTCTTCCATTTCCTATACATATGTAGTCTTATAAATAAATTTAACTCAGAACATATAATATTGTGCAATTACTTTCGGACTTTCAATTAGGAATCTGTGAAAGAGAACAGATATTTAAAACAAAATACGTAGTACCAATATGATGATATGATAATTGAAATGATTACAAAATATCAAAGTTCCTTAATTGTCGTTTCTCTTTAATTCTCCTACTTCTTTTTGGCTGTGTGTTCCAAAATTCGCTATTAGTACTGAAAATCTATAACGTAACATACTACAGCCTTTTAATGTTGGATGCTGATAAACTGTGATAAACTGATAATGAATTTTGGAAAGCGTTTGTATCGAATTAATTGATATCTAGGTTTTAAATCCGATGTGCTACAATACGAAAACTCAAGGAAATTTAAAGTTTCAACGCAAATGTCAAATATTAAATATTAATGATATTTTAAAATATCAGTCCGTATTGAACATCCTTACTTTCAACTCACACACACACACACACACACACACACACACACACACACACACACACACACACACACACACACACACACACACACACACACACACACACACACACAAACAC
>Ga0157364_1005261_pt1 | contig 13139 bp, 6 predicted proteins | sample AttsexASBM2_FD_111476 | JGI IMG/M metagenome (GOLD analysis project Ga0157364, IMG submission 111476) | Fungus gardens microbial communities from leaf cutter ant in Ribeirão Preto, State of São Paulo, Brazil - Atta sexdens ASBM2 | ecosystem: Host-associated > Fungi > Mycelium > Unclassified ... | reverse complement strand
TGAAAACTTCTCATATAAATGTGAATATTTAAAACTATGTACATATGAAGAAATTATATGAATAATGTTATATTTTTATTCAATGATACATTAATAATACATTTATTAAAGTTTTTGTAATTTTTTTATTGTTATATTACTTTGACTTAAAAAATAATAGCAAAGATTAAAATTTTTTGTATAAGTACTTTAAGTATTTAAGATGATTTATGCAAAGTCTCATTGCGATGTAGGGATTACTTATTCTGTGAATATAATAGATAAATAAACTTTATTTATTTACTGAATGAATCTGTATCATTTCTATATTGTAATAAAATTTTGTGAATCTCGACTATTTTAAGTATTTACACATTGTCATAGTTTTTGAAGTGAAGTATTATAAAAATAAAATTTACATTACATTTATTACAATAATGAATAAAAATGTTCTATTATATAAAAACATGATATTATTTATACAACTGATTCACATATAAATATTATAATATATTTATAGTTTTAGTATAAATTTTTATGTGAAAAGTATAAATTTTAATATTTTCAGTTACAAACTTTTTGTAGAATACTCTAACTTTTGTACAATACTCTAACAAACATAAAATCGAATAAAAATTGATCGTTTAAATAATTTTATACATCTCTTAAATTTTTTCAGACATATTCTGAAAAGTTTCATATCATTATATAGTCAAATATGGTATTTTTGAAAAATATTGGATTTTTGATGTAGAACAAATACCAAAAATACTCAATTATTTGATACTTTTTAACTTTACTACGTAAAATTTTCATTTGACGATCTATGTTAGAATTTTCTATAAACGCATGTAGATCCACTTTTTAAAAACGACAAATATTCTTGACTTATCTTAGCTTTAATAATTATGCAAAAACGTGAAATAAATAAATAATTTATATCTACGCTGCTTCTACTTTCTAATTGTAATAAGTATATGTTAGAAATGCTTTTGTTTTATATTTCTGCTGATGATAGTTTAGTATCGACATTAAAACGAAAACGACAGCGATATGAAAACTTTACATACACAAAATCGTAAAAAGATGCGCGTAAACGCAAGTTTATACATCTGCGCCGAGTAAGAAAAAATGTAATTTAATATTTAAAAAATTTTTTCTCGATTCGCCAAAAATCAATTCGCGCGACCCATACTTTGAAAATCTCTGGTTTTATATTATTTATTACTTCAGAAAAACGAATAAAATTGGCTCTTCTGTAACAATATGAGACAAAACTTGAAAATAGAATAAGCATTCTCGTATTTTTTCTTTTAAATAATCGGATCAATGTAATTCATACACTTTGAATTACTTCGGGACATAGTTTTCGAGATCGCATCAACAAACGACGCACGCGGGACCGTGAACGATGGTAGTTTGAATAATCTTCACGATTATGAGGAACGAAATAAGCGTCAAAGCATCTCGCTACCAAGAATGAGTCTCCGTGCAGTAGAAGTATACAGGCCCCGTGGCGAATATCAACTTGAATTACACCCTGAGTTGATACGCATTGTACAGAATTATCGTGTAAGTAAAGTTTCAATCTACTGCTTGCAAAGGCTGCAACTCTCCCGGGATACACTTTCATATTTACAAAGATAAGACGCTGGCGCGTTAAGTGTAATCTTATATTGTACACAATACAATCGAATTAGACGTGGCAGACGCATTGTCTTATGGGAAGAAGCGTTTGTTAAACATTATGTGATTATATTGTCGAGAGAATTACTTAGTAAAGTAATTACAACTGAAATAAACAACAGCCGTCTACCTTCTGTCTTAATTCATAATATTGCATCGCAATTATTTGATACTTGTTAAATAAATATCATTTTAACAATATTATGTAGATATTTAAGATTGCAATTTGAAAATATCAATGTTATATTTTTTATTAGATAATTTTTCCAGTGGATTTTGCTTTATTTTACAAAGTGAAGATGAAGCAATCTTTGTAATTTTTTAAAAGTTACTTAAGAAGTAGTTCAAAGAGATAATTATCATAATCATCAATATTAAAAAAGTATTATAAATTGAAAAGTAAAAAAGTTAAAAAAGTATTATAAATTAATTTTAAAAATCTTAGATATCTAATATTTAGAATTTCAAATAGAATTACATGTTAAATGCTAAGCAGTTAAAATTCGAAGTAAACTCTTTATAGAGGATTGCAGGCACTTTTTACGATCTTTTTTTTTGCTGCGAAGATTTTCTTGTGAGAAGATATTTTGTTCAATGGAACGTCGGCATCGAATGCAACAAGTAGAAGTTGGCTCGTTTTCAAAGAAGCTCATAGAATTCATCAAACTTGCACCACGCTCGCGCGCGTATGTTTTCTATCCCATCCATTATAGATTAAATTTCGCTTGTTAAGAAGCGTCATAGCTACGGAGCAGTGAAAAAATAGTATATAGCAAACATAAAGCGCGAGGCAATCATGAATAGAAAGGAGTTTTCAATCTTTTTATTCCTTTATCTTATTAAGTTAAGAAAAAAATTGTTCATTTGACTAAGTTGTCTTTATTTTCTTCGTTGAAGAATATATATATTTAAAGTCAAATATAATATGTTTGATTTAAAGGTTTTTCATCGTAAGAGATAAAGAACTATATTAGTTTAGTCAAATGATAATTTTTTTCCTCAATGTATAAAAGAAGTCATTAATTAGAATTTAGGTAAATATTATCATAGTTAATTGTTTAGCTGTTTTAGATTTTAAATGCGAATTTTAATTAATATTAACAATAATTGTTAGACTACATAATAGTTAATAGTTCGATTGTTTCTATTTATAGAAATTTATATATGCTTTCCTTCTTAAATTTTTTACTTTTATTTTTAATATTATATAAGTATATATTTTTAAATGATTTAATACGTTTAAAAATACAAATGGTATTTAAGGACGTGAACATTGAACATCTTGTATTAGTAGATACAAAAAAGAAGGATTTTTATAAGCTTCATTCGTTTAAAGTTAGATGCTGATCTATTTATGTATTTATTATGTAATACTATAAATGTCCACACTCGTAATATATAATTACCGAATCGATTAAATTTCCATCATTTCCATCATTTCTCGTAATTTTGCTGCTGCGGCCTTGTATGGTGTAGAATAGTGCGCATAATATTTTACATACGCGATAAAATGAAATCAACAGGAAAGTACGGGAAGCACGGGGAAAAAGAAAAGAGAGGTGACGTACCGGACTGAATTATTGACGGGTATAAAAAAAGAAGGAAGCAAACAGGAGAGTGCCTGGGTTAGATGAGAAAGGTCCTAATCTATTTTCAGGACGACCGAGCACGCCACCGCCAGCAAAAAGGCTGACCACCGTGTGGCCTTCGTCGTACAACCCATACTCTCCGAAAAGGACAGAGAGACCACCTCAGCCGAGTGAGGAGAGGGTTGAGAGGCCCGAGCAGAAGCTACGTGGTGGCGAAAGTACAGGTTAGACTTGCATTCTCTCACCAGGCCCTCCCTGCTTTCCCGTTTCTTCTTCTAGTTAGCGCGGCTGCCCTTTTAAGCGCCTTTTCCGTTCGCGTCCTAGCATCAATCGACCTGGACCCATTCCTGCTTATACGCAGCACTAATATTCTGGTTTCGGAAACAAAACGTAAGCCACATTCATGCGCTATTCTGCACCATGCACCCGGATATATAGGCCGTCACGATAATCATAAACCGCATATATATTCCGAGATAAATTACCTCGGCGAGATAAATTAGAACGGCGCACAAAATTTATCAATGACAATCAAATAATGAGAATAATTGTAGTAATATTAATACATTATAAACATGAACTGAGAGAAATCTGTAGAGCTGCGACAGAAGTATAACATCTATCTTTCTCATATATAAGAGATTGAAATATATCTCTGAGTGATTGGCTAACATATGATATATCTTTACCTTTTTTTAAAAATACGGTCATTTCGTATGTGCATATTTGTCGTATTCATAAGGCTGAGAAAGAGATATATCTCTGTCCGACAGTATTGACTGCATTTTATGTACACTGGTGAGATATAGAAATGTGCCAGATATATATATATATATACAGTGAAATATTTTAAAAGCAAATTTATCAAACTGGATCTGAAAGCGATCGTGCTCCAAATTTTTTTAGCATAAATTACAATAATATTTTTTTAATACGAAAAATGAAAAATTTTTCTATTCAGAGAATTAAGACTTTTAAGACACAAAACGATTTTGCGGAAATATTTAAAAATGTAGTTAGGTACAGAAAATAATTCTATTGCACCATCATAATAATTATGTTATACATATAGGACGTTAAACATTCAATGTAAACCGTTATTTTGATAGGTCATCAAAATTATTTTTCATTAATAATATTTAGCTCAATTTTTTAAGATTTCGTTGAAACTGTTCTTTCTGTGCAGGAATATAAGATAATAGATTTGCGATATTCTCTGAACAACACGCATAACTTGTACAAACTTTCTAATTTAAAGAGAATTTACGATCTCTAAACAGTAATTATCGTTGTATATCTCGTTCTGCTTCTCTCAGTGTCGTGATAAGATGCAGTCGTGACAAAGCTCGAATATATGAATAGGCGCTCCGATCGTTAACGAGATAACGAGCTTTAGCGAAATGGCCCGAAAAGCCATTTCGTTCCACCGCTATTAAATTCAGGCCGAAAGCGTAGCGTGCCAGGACGGAACCCTTAATAAGATGTTTACTCCTTAATGACTAATGTAGGTCATCATGATTATGCTAACTAGCAATAAATAAAGCGGCACACTTGTTTCTTATAATTTGTTTATTTTATTTAATTTAATTCTCTTTTGTTATAATGGTTATCATCAAGCAAAATTGTTCATAAGGAAATCATATACGAAATCAAAATGCGCATAAAAAGAAATTGAATTATGGCAATTCGATTTTTACGCGTATAGCTTTGAAAATACAGAGTATACTTTCGTAAACAATTTTTTTCATTTATTCTGTTTTGCTTAATTCTTCGAGTAAATTGGAAACTTCGTGAACCAAGTTGAATTTGCATTTCATAACAAAATCGCGGCGAATTGTTTGTGTTAGATTCGGTAAGATTAATTGCGCTTTCAAAATAAATCGCATCAGGTTAATTTTGCAAACACGAGAAAAATGATTTCGCGCAATACGGTATTCAGCGGCACAGTAACATGTCGTCACGTGCGCAGATATATTAAGCCAAGTAACGAATGTCAATTTTCATTGAAACATTTGTTACTTTGTTATTGCGATACGAACGGCCACGCTCGCACCATCTATAACAAAATCTGTAGGGCATTATTATATGGCAAATGCGTGTCAACTGTGAAGTATTGCATGTGTGTCCGCCATTTGTTTTCATTCATTAGAGGTTGTTAGCGGTATAATATTTTACTACATCAAGACACAGCTAAACGCTAAATCACGAAAATCTCGACGCAAGCGTCGTCATTTTTTTAAGATTATTAAAACTATGTATCAAAATCACTGCAATGTGATTTTATCTACTATATTGACTAGCTTTTATTTTATATACTTCTATTTTTTTATATACTCTATTTTTTCTTTACAAAAATAATTAATGAATTCAATAATAAAATATTTTAATTCTTTTTATGAAGAAATTGGAAATTTTATCAATTTATTGTTTAACTGAAAAGTCATTTAGAGAATTACTTTTACAAAAAAGTATGAATTGTAAAATATTATTTTATATGAATATTATTTAATATATTTCTTTTCTTTCTTATTATATTCTTTACGAATCTTTTAACATGCAATTCTATCGAAAACAGGCAATAAAAAAGTTTTTTACATTAATTAAAATCTTTATTTTCTAGAAATACTGTCATACTAGATAAGAAAAGTAAAATGCTCTATAGAATATAGAATATAAATTATAAAAAAATAAGTGTCAATCAAAGGATTTTATCAGAATTATTTGAAAGAAGTAAATAAAAATTAAATATTAAATATTAAATATTAAATGAAATATAAGTAAATACTTTAAGTAGTTTTTTATGACATATAAAAAATGAATGTGAATCAGAATTGAGTTTAAGTGTTCTTGGGTGTTTATGTGTATATTTAAATTCTTTAGTCAGAGTAAAAAATAATTAATTAGACGTTTTGATCCTACACTTTTGGATCATTCTCAATAAGTACAAAACGATGCCGAAAACGAAATTATGACATACAGAGTAACTAATTATCGCAGTCAATTATGATATTAATCGAGAAGGTTCTGAGATTCATAAGAAGTATATATGTCAACATTGTCGTAACAGTTTTGACATCGTTTTGTATTTATTGAGATGACCCAAAAGTTTAAGATGACTCTGTAAGTTTGAAACTTCTAATTAATTCTTGTTTATTTTGAACAAAGAATTTAACTATACACGTAAACACATGAACACTTGGTAACTCTAATTCGCATTTGTTTCTTATCATATCATATATATATCTATCATAATAAACTACTTAAAGTACCTATGTATATTTTGTTTAATATTGGTTTGGTTTTTATTTATTTTTTTCAGATAATATTTTTCAGATAATTGTAATGAAATCCATATTTATTATGTTCTCAAAGGCTAAGGTCCACTTGATGCTACAAACGCTTCGAAACATTTTTTGATTGGTCAATTAGTAAAACTCTTTCTTCCGATTGAATCAAACTGTACTAGCGCCGAGTGAACCGCACCCATATATTAATAAATTGAAAAACAATATCAATAACATATAACATATTATATATATATAAAGTTGTTAATAATAGTGATTTTAATTGGCATGTAAAATATGCTAGATGATTGTTATTTATATAACAAAAAATCACATTATAAAGTTACAATTTATATTTTTGAAAATTGTATTGCCATACGTGAAAGTGTTAGAAATCGCGTATATAAATTGTGAAGCTATGAATAAAATAGTTTAATCTTACAGCATAACTAATGTTTATATAGGTTTATATAGAAGTCACAAGTCACAGTTGAATTGAAATGCGTAGAATGACTAACATATGAAATAAATTGTAGAGGAGTTCAAAAAAATTAAGTATAGCAAATAGTCGATAATTCATATTTACATAAAAAACCATGCTATTAATATGAAAAGCAGTCTCCTATAATAAAACTCTTTAAATATATTTATTTCTATATTAATTATTTCATTATATTTATTTTACGAATCTTATAATAATGAAATTCGTTATAAAAAAAATTATAAAATTGCAATAAAAGATGTTATAAAGATATTATACTTTATTACGAATCAATAAATATCTACTACTAAAAGGAAAAGAATGCTTTTGCTGGTGTTTAATAATTTAATTAAATACAAATGGAAAATAATTCTGTTGGACCATCAAAATAATTATGTCAAAAACTCAAGCATGGCGAGCAATGCTGCAAAAAGTTTTAATATTTTACTAAAGATTTCTTTGGCCTGAGCGTCCTACATAATTATTTTAATGGTCCAACAGAATTATTTTCCATTTGTATCTAATTAAGTCCAAAAATTATTTTCAAATCTGTATGTAATTAAATTTTTAATTAATGTACTATATAAGATTGACTCTAAGGACTGTGCGTCGTATGTTGGACAAACAAGCAGATGCCTTAAAATGTGCATAAGTGAATATAGGAATCGCATTAACAGAAACACGATCCAATCTATTCGTTATCACACAACATTGGACTTATTTCATGAATTTGATTGGAATAACGTATATTTTAGACAAAGAGCAAATTTTACATAAAAGATTGTTATCAGAGATGATACATATTAAAAAACAAAAACTAGGCCTGAATCTATAAAACGATACACTTTCTCTCGATTCATTATGTATAGATCTATTTTCAGAGATGTAATGCTTTCAATCTATCTCGTTTATCCTTGGTTATTTATTATTTATTATTTATATACTTATTGTCTTTGTAAGTACATGTTCTGTTGTCTACTGTTTCTCTCAATTTTCATTTTACATCTGTCTACCAAACAGTTATGTCGTGTCTAATAACTCTTAATTTTGTTTCATGTAAACTAAAAATTTGATATTAACTATTATTTATATTAACTTTTTAATTTATTTATAATTGTATTACACAGTAAATGAAACAATCTAATGGAACATGTACATACAACAAACCTTGTAGAAACAGTTCAATCTTGACATGTAAGTTTATTTTTTTTGCAAATAACTTCATGTTATCAATTTAAAATATTTTTTAACTTCTTTTGGTCGGTCGATCCAAAACAAAAAAAATTTATTTTTTTTTAGTAAACTTAATAATTTGATAACCAATATTAACTCGGATATCACTACAATTTTTTCGTATTTTATACGTTAACAGTTTATACTCGTATACTGCGCTATCATTATGCAATTAATAGTTTAAGTAAATTTCTTTGTACTGAAGAGGATTTTGACCGTATACGTTTTAATATTCACTTTGAATACATGGTATAAAATACACACGAATAACCAGTATTGGCTCAAATTAGCATTTTATTTATTATTTTTTTAGATTTTTCTTTAGAGCTTATCTTGTTTTGAAATTTTTAAATACTTCACAAAACAAAACAAAATTCTTTCTGTGTTATAAGAAATACCATATCAAAATCCTTATCTTACAAGAGCATAAATATAGAGACTTCATGCAAAGTCAAAGTGCATACTCGTCGATGTGCGTGATGCATTCGAAAGAAGAAAGCTGGCGATAAAAACGCCACGCGCGCCGCTGTGGTTTCGCACCGAAGCGACGAAGTTCAACTTATTCATGCGCCGCTTTTGTACAACGCATTAAAGATGCAACAATGACCTGTATTTCTTACACGATAACGCCCACACTCTTGCAGCCGGTGGTCCGCGCCGTATTTCACTACATTTTTCCACGGCTCGCCGTTGTTGCCATCGCGCTCTAGCGTCTCCCTCGTGAATATTTAATCTAATAAAATAGTGAAATAAGTCTGCACGCCAGAAACATTGCGAAACACGTGCGCCAGTTTCCTTACGACCAGCTGCAACTGCAACTGCAGTATCATCCTGCGCTGTGGCGTACGTAGCAACATTATTCCGTATCGGAGTTTTATACGAAAATCTCTATTCCGCTGACTGATTTCCGCAGACTTGTCTTGCGTGGATTTATTATATTAATAATGTAATTCAAACGAATCAATTTTTAATACTAATTTGTTTCGCACAATTAATTAATATGATATTACTTGTGCAGGAAATAATACGAATTTATATTACAGTAAAACACTATATTACAATAAAACTCTCTCTCTCCGAGAGAGAAATAATGATACATAATAATACTATATTTTAGCATTTCGAAGTTCAGGGTAAAGATATCATAATACATAATTAAATTCTATTGAAAATTTTATCCGTATTTATCACGACAATTATACGAATGTCACATGAAACATTCATATAAATGTGATTTTAAATTTATTTAATAATAAACATATTATAAATAAATTTTTAATAAATTTTTACATAAAATATGAGATAAATAACTTTTGAATAAATTCTATATAATATAAAAATATTATATATATACTTTTTTTATTACTATATTTCTATTTAGAATTGTTTTTTCTTTTATATTGGTATCTATAATAATAATTTTAAATTAAACACTTCGTGTTTTTACAAATAATTCTTTACTTAAACTAAAGCTATAAACCGATCTCTTTTTCAATACGCTCAAGCATTCAAATCAATTACGTATCAATACGTTGTCAACTGTTAACACGTATTGCAAAACAAAATCACTGCGTTTGCGACAAGAGACACGTAAATACACAAGGTACGGAATGTGTTCTGACGCCGGCCTGAATAAATGCCAGTATCAGGTTCATGGTGATTAGCAAAGTGTCTACCCGCGATATCGACGTCGTCTAACGACGCCATAGTATCGCATCTATAGGGTGTGCCGAGATTATCCTGGATGCGATATAGAAATCATTCCGCATTTCTTAACAATTAGTAAAGATTACACTAGAGAATGTCTCGATTATAAATATTCCTGTAATTACTGTATTAAATTCTCAAGTTTGAATTGTAACTTATTTAATACTAAATGAAAAAGCGCTTTTACTAATTATTCGCATGTTTAAATCGAGTTTCGAAAATTTATGAGATTTCCAGTGGTTCCTAAGTCAGAAAACAGTCCCGATGTGACTTTAAGGTACAGAGAACTCCAAATTGGGGAAAGGGTCCCTAAGTGGTGGAAAATGCGACAGAAGTTGGCGCACCCAGTGTACAACAATGCTCGCACAAGGATACGCATTCGTGCTCTCGTGTATCTGCTATTCTGAAATATGCATGGGCATCCCTTAGTACATTTAGGAGGAAATTACGTAGGAACAACACGCGCGGTCTCTATAGCATCCTGTTAATATTAAGCACGCCTCTCCCACATTATCCTCAGGTACTAGATACTAGCGTAGCCGGGCGTAGCCACCTGCTAGTAGTCGTGCTTTTAGCTTAGCGCGCTCCAACACGAAGTTACGTATTACTGAGTCACAGCCAGGCTCGATCTGTATGGATGCTAGGAAAAAATTAAACTCCGATTACTGTGTTCAGCTATCAAGGAATCTCGCAGAATAATTTTTATCTGTTTAGAAATATTTTCCTTGATTACTTAAAATTCTATGTTCCTTAAAAATTACAGTCAATTAAGTGAACTTTAATAATAAGCATAGTTGGAGCTTTTTAACTGCAATTTCCGCGAAAATATTATATTCTTCTTAGTGATAATTTTTAACGTAATATTTAATATTTTTTCAATTAGTTAGTTAGCTCGGTAATGTAAAATTGTAGCTATCCATGGTTTTAAATTAAGATCATTAGCATTTCAGAAAAATTAACAACACCCGTGTCGAGTACGAAAGTCTGAAAACGTGTTATTAAAACGATAATGAATTCCGAGAAATTTCTACAACTGCGAGCTGGGTGTGTCTCGTCGCATTTAGTTCTCGGTAATTTCATCCGTTAACTCGTCTAACTGTTATGACCGTATACTATTAGATATCGAAGCAACTTAATCACTTGAACATTTTGTTTTTTTTCAATAAGTCGTTAAATACTTTAATTTAAGAAATCTATTAATTTGACTCAAATTTAATTTATTGACTAATTGTATATACATATTGTACGTTAATATGATGAACACTGTTTACTTTGAAACTAATCATGGAAATTGATTAATGATTGATTTCCATTTTACACACATCCAAATTATAAATAACAAAATGTTATTTAACTCAAGGATTTGGGTTGCTTCTTTAACATTCAAAAATAGTAAAAACGACGAAAAAGAGAAAGATCTAACTGTTTGTAAAACGATGTTTGTAAGACAATTAATAATAATTGCTGTTATTAATTTTACCTCGAACGAAAAACCTTAAATAAATAATAAATAATAAATAATAAACGAAAAGCCTTACCAATTAATCGTAAATCTTTAATTAATAAAACATTGGAACATATTTTTTTTCAATACACAAAGTTCTAAAGAGATTGATCGCATGGACGCATCGATCGTGCCTTAATCTAGGATCCCTGGATACACGCAAAGCATCCTTTAAGGAAGACTTTAATTAAGTAGTTTCGTGCAGGAAGTCTCTAAATAACGTTGTACAGATTGGATGATTTAGCAACGTCAAGTCTGGGCTGCATAAAACGGAACTAAATGTGCAATGCGTGTCATGAGCTTTTACTCTATAAAAAAAGTCGCGTAGGAACTGAACGAAGGAAAAGATAAAAGCTCTTCTCCAAAGACAGATGGCTTGCATTAAAACCATTTTATTTGAATGACTTTTGTTTAAACGATTTGCAAGACGTGCGCGTGTATTGCCGTAGATATATTTTCGCACATGGCGGAGAAACGATTGTGAAAATATTATTCCTCGGGAGTTGTATTCGCGTGAACGATGAATAAAACTATTTCTTCAGTTTTGCATTTTGAAATTTTCTCGTTATCCGCGAGACACGATGGAATTTTCTTATGCAAGCCTTCGCTGCAAGCGATCCCATGTCAATAAACGACGATGCGTTTAAGTGTACAAGAATGGCAAAATTTAATTAGACTTTTTGCTCATTTTTAAAAGTTTTTCCTAGTTACAATGCGTTTTATGTCTAATAATTCGATAGTTCGATAACCTCGCGTTTTATAGAAACAGTCTGCTATTAAGGTCGTTGCGAACGCATGCACGGTGTATGTTTTCTTGCATTCCTGGCGAATGCAGTTTCGTTCCAATTCCTGCCTGTAGTTCTCTCGATAATGCCGTTTGACGAGCGGTTTATGCCGTTAATAGCAATTCCGCATTGTTTCTCTCGATTTCGAGGAATTCCAGAATACTCGTTTGCATGAATGGCCTTTTAAAACGAGCTTCTACGTGCGTTTATGTATATATTTACTCTAACAGTACATTCTGATCAAGTAATACTTGCACTTTAAAAAATAGTCCTTATGGAAAATTTCATTAATTTTGCCTCTTGACAAAAAATCTTAAACAATTAAGTTAACTAATTAAGCATATGATTTTTAACATTTTAACACTTTAAAACGGTGAGTGTGTTTAATTAAAAAAAAATCTAATTTTTTGAGTCATTTTTTAAACAATTATATTTGATTGCTTCAATCTTTGCTCTCTTAATAATAGCGTGCTAGTCATAAAAAAGATAACACGACAAAACGTATGTATATGCCGTGTATTTCAAAACTGCAATTAAATATTGATTTCCCATCATATCAATTTATTCACGTAATATCATTGTTAGTGTCATTCGATAAGTGATAAATTGTTAACCAACTCAGCGCGTGAAGAACGTTAATCTTCGAATCGTTTCTACAGCATTTCGCGTTGTATTCGCGTTCCATCAAATTTCTCTATTGTCACTTTCTTTAGGTCTCGTAATTCTAAAGGTTTCCCAGGGACTGTTGCATCGAATTGAAACGGCGCGTATATATGTATATACATATATATCGAGTCAATGCGCAAAATCAAGAAACGTAGGAATATCTCGCGGCTATGTTTTTGTGAAATTTAATTATCCGTAACGCGTCGCCATTGCTGTTTTGCAAAT